>OKVX01001340.1_pt1 | contig 10270 bp, 6 predicted proteins | sample 1606941 | NCBI WGS metagenome assembly OKVX01 (sample SAMN03281016, study PRJEB24777) | human gut metagenome | isolation source: fecal sample PR161 from 1 month old female Malay infant, caesarean... | reverse complement strand
GAAGTATTCTGGTTTTTCTTTAATGTATACAGACATCAATATACTAACGTCTAAATTGTTCAAAAAGGAGCACTCCTTTATTCAAAAATTCTCTCTTTCGGAAAATCCATTTTATCTAACGATGTACATAATTCATCCTCTTCTAATCCTTGCGAAGAGACTTTATCAAATAGGATTTTGATTGTTTGTAACAAGATTTTTAAATCCAACATGAAGGAATATTTTTTGATATATAGCAAATCGAACTTCAACTTACTATTATAGTCAGAGGCATATTTCCCGTAAACCTGAGCATAACCCGTAATTCCAGCACGAACATTGTGTCGCAAGTAATAGTAGGGATTCTCTTCATTAAATTGCGCAACGAAGAAAGGCCGTTCAGGACGCGGTCCAATGATCGACATATCTCCTTTTAGAACATTGATCAATTGTGGCAATTCGTCAAAACGAACAGCGCGAATGAATTTTCCAACAGGTGTTACACGTGCATCATTACTTTTCGCCAAAACGGGTCCAGATTTGGACTCAGCAGTCGCACTCATTGAACGAAATTTATAGATGGGAAATTCCTTCTGATCTTGTGTGATTCTTATCTGTTTATAAATAATCGGTCCTGGAGAAGTTGCTTTCACCAAAATAGCAGTAATCAACATAAAAGGCGAAGCAATCACTAATAAAATCAACGATACAACGATATCAAAAAGACGTTTTAACATGGCATCTTCTGATGGAATTCTAAAGCCAGAAGATTCAATAATACTTTCATCTTCGAAATTCATAATATTGGGATTGATAGTTACCAAATTCTCAAAAGTGGTATTTAAGAATAGTTTCTTTTCCATCTTCGTTACTAACTGGTAAATTTTTATCTTTTCAGATTCTTCGATTTCCGATGCTAAATAGACAATATCCACATCATCAATGATTTTACTCAAATTATCAGAAAAGTGATCCAACACGACAGACTGTACCTTATGTTTATTATTTTTTTGTGAACTAAAATTCTGAATTGCTGGTGCTACATCTTTTTCAAAACCAAGTATCGTTACCTTTTTATCCGAGCTCAATCTCATATAAGCTTTATAGATAATTGTACGATAAATAATCAATAGAAGCGTTCCAAATAAGAATGAAATTAGGATAACCGTTCTTGGAAAAGCGAACCAGCGTCCTGCGAAGGTAATAATCATAATACCCAGAGACATCAAAAACTGTCCAATAACTGTGACAAAAACAATATCACCGACGATTCTATTATAAAAAACATAGGTTCCGAGCAAGACATTCAATATGATGAAGAAAACTGAAATAAATAATGCGGAACTTTCAAAGGTTTGAAAGTTTCTTGTTGGAATGGCTCCACCAAATTTTAGCCAAAAACTAAAATAGACAGAGAGATTGTAAACGACAACGTCCATCAAAATAATAAAAACTCGACGGGCGGCGCTCCATTCGCCACTTTTATTCATACAAACACTCCTAATCCACGAAATAATCCATTACACATCTTACCATATAGCCTAAAAAAAGAGTAGCTTTCCTAAGAAAAGTAATAAAAAAGAAAAGAACAAAAAGCAGTCATAATCGATTTTTTGACTGCTTTTTCTTTATAATTCAGTTGAAAATTTAACTATCCTTTTCTTTGACTGGAAATGTTCACACCTTCTGATTTTCTAAATATTATTCACTTTTTGTAATCTAACCTCACCGAAAAATCTCCGCCAACCCGTGTCAAATTCGGATTATAATACGGATCGTTCTCGATATATTCAGCCCAAGTATCTTCCATATACTTGGTTTCTTTTTCAAAGCGCGCTTGTTTTTCTGGTGTGTTTTCGTAGCCTCGGGATTGAGATTCAAAATGGTACAATTCTGCTCCGTGGAGCCACACATTGTTGTGGCCTTTCTCATATTCTTTTAGGCATAAATCAACATCGTTGAAGGCCACAGTCAGTTCTTCGTTGAATCCGCCGATTTCAGCAAAATCTTTAGCACGAATCATTAAGCAGGCTGCTGTGACGGCTAAGTAATCCACATTTATTTCCAATTTCCCGAAATAGCCGAAGTCTCCTCTTGGGAAAGTGTGGTGTCCGTGACCGGCCGCCCCACCCATTCCTAAGATAACTCCTGCATGTTGAATGGTATTATTTGGATAATACAATTTTGCACCAACACAGCCGATTCGTTCGAACTGCGCGAAGGATACCATTTTTGTCATCCATTCTGGTGTGATCACTTCAGTATCATTGTTTAAGAATAGCAGATATTTTCCTTTGGCAACTTTTGCAGCTAAATTATTGATACGTGAATAGTTAAAGGGAATATCAATTGATTCCACAACAAAACGATCACCCAGCTGTTTTTGATAATCGGCATAGAGCTCCTGCATCTCAGGCTGATCACTGCCGTTATCTGCCATCACAATTTCGTAGTTCGAATAGGTCGTCTTTTCAATAATTGAATCGATACAGCGTTTCACATCGTCGTAGCCGTTGCGTGTAGGAATAATCACGCTGACTAGATCTTCGGAAAGGACTTTATATTCTACATCGTATAGTCCATTTCCCGCTGCATGATTGACAGTCGCTTGAATTCCTCGACGGGTGATCGCGTCTTGCACTGCTTTTAATCCAGCATCGAAGGCATAGCTCTTCGTTGATTGATCGGCAGCGGTCGAGCTTGGTAAAATACGCCAGTAGTATAGAATTTGCGGGATGTGCGCAATTCGATTAGCGGATGTTTGTTCAGTGAAGCGTAGAACCAGGTCGTAATCCTGTGAACCTTCGTAGCCTACACGGAAGCCACCGATTTTTTCCATGATTGAACGGCGATAGACGCCAAGATGGGAAATATAATTTGTTCCCAACAATAAATCAGGTGACCAGTCGGGTTTGAAGGCCGGATCAAATCGTTTGCCAGACATATCGATCTTGTCTTCGTCACTATAAATCAAGTCTAAATCAGCATTTTCGTTTAATCGCTTCACTACTTCATACAAGGCGATCGGTGCTAACTCATCATCATTATCTAATAAAGCAACGAATTCACCTGTCGCGATTTCTAAAGCCGAATTTGTCGCCTTAGAGATGTGCCCATTTTCTGAACGGAAAACAATTTTGATTCTTGAGTCTTGTGCCGCATATTTTTCTAGTAGCGGTCTTACTGCGGCGTCGGTAGAATGATCGTCTGCCATGCACAGCTCCCAATTTGGATAGAATTGGTTCTGAACGGATTCGATACATTTGGCTAACCACTTTTCTTCCACATTATAGACGGGCATTAAAATGGAAATTACAGGTTGATAGCTGAAGTCCTGAATTTCTGCTTTGATTGAAGCGATATCCCAATTTTCATTTTCAGCGATCCACTGTTGGTAGCTTTCATCGGATTGTTTGTCCTGCTCCAACTTGATTCGACGCAGCGTACTTTTTAACCCATTGCGTTTTAGATAGCCCAAGCCTTTACGTGCTTTTCCATACAAAGACTTTAATTGAGACGGCTGCTTCGGCTCCTTCATAATATTTTCGTTTGGGATAAAGGCTTGCGTCTGTTTTCCCGCTTCAAATTGGAACTCGATGGACACTTGTTCTGCCGGATCTTTGACTTCGATCTTCAGGTTAAAGCCCATTTGCAGGCTGGCACTGGTTTTATGTGCGGCAGCTACATCTGAGCGAGAATACCATTCGATTTTCTGGCTAGTTGTATTTCTAGCAAGTACTTCAATCGTTGGTACTTTTTTTGAAACAAGATCCAGAGCCCAGCCAGTGATCTCTAACTGCTTTGTTTCTGGATGAAAAATGCATTGATCAATGCAAACTTGTTCATTTTTTGCCATCGGATTAGCCTCCTATGCTGAATTGATTTGGATTGATCAATGGATCGTTCAATTCTTCAGAATATTTATTAGTCAAAGCCTCGTAGGCCTCTTTTTTTACATAAAAATGATTTTCGCCAGGATAACGAACTTCAAAGTACGGATCAAAAATCAGCTTCTTATTCTTTTGCGCTAAGCGAATAGAGAAGTCGATTCCTGTGATTGCTGCTGGTAAGTTTAGATCAAAACCGCCTAATGCCAAAAAGTCTTCCTTTCGAAGAATCAATGCATCTTCTGTTGCCGTGTAGATCTCACGCGGCAGCGCTGGACGGAAATAGGTTCCGATCGTCTTATTAGATAGTCCCTGCTGTTCATAAATAATCCGCTCATTCGCAGGATCGATAATGACACCGCAATTCAAAATCGCGTCATCTTTGCTGATGACTTTACCGGCAACCGCGCCTGTATGTGGCAAACGAACAAAGTTCATCGCTTCTTTTAGCCAAGTGTTTTGTGTTGGTGCTAGGTCTTCTGCTAAAAAGACTAAAAATTCACCTGCTGCTTCATCAGCCAATTCATTTTCGTTCTTGCCTGTAAAGCTTCGGACACGCTCATCTGTTGCTTCAGCAACATTTGTCAGAATTTCAAAATCGCCCCATTCTGTTGCAAGCAGCGATTCCAGCTGTTTCTCCCCTAATTGTCCGCTTACTATGATGGAAACTTTGGGTTCTCTTTCATACTTAAAATCAATTTTGTAGGCGCCATAATTTTTAGTCATGGTAACCACACCATCAAGTTGACGCCGGTCAAGTGCTGCCTGTACCGCATTCTGTCCAGCGACATACGCATATTCTTTACTTTGAGGATCCATCGCTACAGAGGTTTCGATGGTGCGCCAATGATAAAGAATATTTGGAATATGATAGATTTTCTTAGCCGCTTCGGTAGCTCGTAAGACAAAGTCGTAGTCTTGACTGCCGTTAAACTCTGTTCTCAGACCGCCAACAGTTTCTACGATAGAACGCTTCACCACTACAAAATGAGTAATATAGTTATGCCCCAATAGCAGAGTTTCATTCCAATTCGGTTTGAAAAATGGATCGAAGCGTCTGCCGCTCATGGATAATTTATCTTCATCTGTATAAATAAACTCTCGTTGTTGATCTTCATTTAATGCGTTCACTACGGCTAATAATGCTGTGTCCGCTAAAATATCATCATTGTCTAAAAAGCCAATGTAGTCACCAGTAGCGATCTCGATCGCTGAGTTTGTTGCCTCTGAAATGTGTCCGTTCTTTTCTCGAAGAACGATCTTTATTCGTTCATCCGCTGCTGACAGCTCCTGCAGTAGCGGTTTAATATGCGCTTTTGGTGACGCATCATCTGCTAAGCAAAGCTCCCAGTTTGGATAAACTTGATCCGTCAACGATTTCACGCATGCTCGCAGCCATTTTTCGTCTACATTATAGACAGGGACCACTAACGAGATTTTCGGTTGGAACGCTAATTCTTTTGATACTTCGATTAATTGCGTGCGTGCAGGTTCTTCTATCTTAGTCATCCACTCTTCATAGTCAGCACTTTGCTGTTTTGAACGTTGATAGTTTTTCACCGCACCAGAAAAGCCATTGCGCCGAATAGAACCAAGTAAGTGTCGGATTTTTCTTGTGACTGGTGTCGTAGCAGCTTTTGCTTGTTTTGCGACGATTGGATAGACCTGATCTTGATCATCTATTACCAACAGTTTGATCTCTTCTAGTATTTGCAGCTCTTTAATGGTTAAAATAAAACCGAATTTTTCTGTCGAATCCACGCCGAAGACTTCGTTCACGTCAGGACGATAGATCGCGTTAACCTGTACCTGATTCATTGAGTAAGCCAGTAAATAATCTAACGGCATATGTGTCTTTTCTGAAAATCCCCAGCCTTTGATAATCGCTTCGTTCTCATTCTCATTATTTTCAATCGACTCAATCGTCAGTTTGATTCCTTTGAGCTCCTCGTTGGCTTCCACAAAAGGAATATTCTTCAATTGGTATTGATACTGATCAAAATAGTTTAACTTCAATGTCAACAAACGATTTTTGGCTTTCTCATTTGCGACATCTTCCATTACTTTCACTTCAGAAGGGAAAAATTCTTCTTCATTTAATACGTTGACGTTCACGATATATTCTTTTCCTGCTACTTTCGAACCGTCAATTACTACATAAGGTTCTTCTGAAACATCTGGAAACATTAAAAGATCCTCTTGATACCAAGAAGCATTGGTTTCTTCGATCTCCAGTAATTTATTGTCAACGACGACAGACAATTGAATCGCAGCAGGAACTTTCCCAATTACGATTCGCAATTTTTCTGTATTCGCTGGTGCGTGATGAGTCGTTGTTTTGTTTTCATCTGTCTGATTATTAAAAATATATGGCTCTATTTCAAATTTCCCATCAATCAAATAAGCCAGCTGCATCTGCTTATTATAGTTAGAGTTGATTGGTTCCACTCGTTCAGGCTCTTCTACAGGCTCTTTACGCAAGGCATAAAAATATTGGTAGACTTCACCAAAGGGACGATTTTTAAAATCATAGCGCACCATTTGCGGCAATTCCTCATAGCTTGCCGGCAGTTCATTTTGTCCTACCTGGGAATACGTGAAATCTTCTCGACGAATCGACAACCCAATCCGCTCAAATAGCTCTTCAAAACCATGCTGGGTATAAAAACTATTGTGGGTTTGGTCTAGGAGTCCATATTGTTTCCAGCCTAATTTATTATTGAAGAGATCAATCAGCACCGAATTATGAGCCAAATTTGGAAAAGTGAGTAAGATCTCCCCGTTTGGCGCTAAGAACTTGCTTGCTTCCTGCAGCGCTTTTTCCGAATCTGTTAAATGCTCCAAAACATCGGCAAAGATGATGAAATCAAATTTCTTGTCTACAAAATGATCATTCCATTTGTATTCTTCAATGTTTCCTAAAAAGCCGTCCTGGGCAAAGCCCATGACGTGCTTAAATAAGACCGGATCAAATTCAACGATCGATACTTCACATTTTTTTTCATTGATTAAATATTGGGTCATGCGCCCATTTCCGGGACCAAATTCTAAAACAGCAGAGCCATCCGTGATCTGACTGATGATTTTCCCCACACTTGTATGTTCCTCAAGCGACAAATCAAAATCATACTTCATAATTAAATCGTATCCTTCCACTTATGATCCAAAACAACGATGCCTTCGCCGACATATTTACCAGAGATAAACATTGTCAGATATCTTGTTTTGTACACTAACGGCACCGTCGCATTTTCTTCAAAAAGGGCGACATCGAAATAATACTCGCCACCTAGAAGTGCCATTTTTTCATATTCTAAATAGAAGACATTCTCTCCCTTTTTCCAAGGAATGGATTCTTCATCTAATAACGTATTCAAGCCACATACATAATTATTGTCTACCGTTCGGATCGCCACGCCAAGTACTGGCTTCTTAATTGAATCGTCTTTGACATTGTATGTTACCTTAACTACAACTTTGCTATCTTGCTCAACGATCTCTAATGGCTGCAAATCACCATCCAATAATTCTGCAGATTTTACTTCTACAATGTCATAGGCAGAAAAATCTTCTGAACTAGAATTGTCTCGATCGACTGTCTTCAATGATTTCTTCTTCAAGAAATTTTCATAGGTCTCAGTAATTTCCATCGTTTCACCTTCTGCTTCGACCACACCATTCTTCAACCAATACACACGGTCACAGAAACGGCGAACGGCATTCACATCATGAGAAACGAATAGAATCGTCTTACCCGCATTTCGTAATTCCGTAAATTTTTCCATACATTTTAATTGGAATTCCAAGTCACCGACGGCCAACGCTTCATCGACAATCAAAATATCAGGATCCACATTGATTGCTACAGCGAAAGCTAGGCGCACGAACATCCCGCTAGAATACGTTTTTACCGGCTGATACAAATGATCGCCAATATCTGCGAAGTTGATAATATCATCAACTTTGTCTTGCATTTCTTCGCGTGAAAAACCTAAAACCATCCCGTTTAGAAAAATATTTTCGTAGCCGCTGTATTCAGGATTGAATCCTGATCCCAGCTCTAACAAGGCTGCAATATTTCCTTCAATCTTGACCTCACCTTCTGATGGAGTTAATACTCCTGTGATGATTTTTAAGATCGTTGATTTCCCTGAACCATTTTCACCGATGAAACCAATCATTTCACCTTTTTTTACTTCCACGTTGACATCATTCAAGGCATAAAAAACCTCGTGATACGTTTTTCTTGTCGGACTCAATGCTTCCTTTAAACGGTCGGAAGGCTTTTTATACATATCATATTTTTTCGTTAAGTGGTTGATCTCAATTACTGTTTCAGTCATTTAGCTTTATCTCCTTATAAAACATCTGAAAAATGTGGTTTCAAGCGTTTGAACACGATGCTTCCAACCACTAGTAAAATCAAAGTTACGACCCAGAAATAGATCGTCAGCAAAGGCTTCTCCCAAAACCATTGCTCGCCAAAGAAGGCGTCCCGATATCCTTGGACCACATAGAACATTGGATTGAATTTTAAAATAAATTGAATCGTTGGATGTGCCGCAAATTGATTAATGCTCCATAGGACAGGTGTCCCCCACATCAAGGCTTGCATGATCACACCAATAAACTGATTAATATCTGGGAAGAATGGTTGGATCGAAGAAGTGATCCACGTCAATCCCGTTAAAAACATCATCATAGCAAAAAGGTAATAAAACATCTGAAGAATGTGCAATCCTGGTGTGACATGATTAAACACGCCTACGATAAAAGCAATGATTATAAAAAACACATGCATATACAACGCCGAAAAGAGTTTTACAGATGGTAAAATACGAATATTAAATACCACTTTTTTTACTAAATAGCTATATTCTCGAAAAACATTCGTCGCGGACCCTAGGACCTCCGAAAAGTACATCCATGGAACCAAACCGGTTAACAGGAAGACAATAAAAGGATATTTCCCGTCTGTCATAGCTGCTTTAAAGCCGACGCCGAAAACAAACCAGTAAGTCACTACCATCACTAACGGATTGGCGAAGGCCCAAAAGATCCCAAGAGCCGATCCAGCATAACGTGCCTTAAAATCATTGACGGAAAATTGTTTTAGTAAGGTGCGGTTTTGAAAAATTTCTTTAAAAAAACTCAGTAAGTCTTTGAACATTTTTATTCCTCTCATCTAACGCTTGATTTATTATTTCTACAGTTGATTAACGTTATTATTCTACAGAAAGATATATGTAAAAGCAAGATTATTAAGAAAAGCTTCGTTAAATCCAACTACTTCTGGAAAGCTTACTTTTACTTATTCAGCAAACACTATCTGCACAGGAAGTTTTAGCATTCGACGTGTCCCTAGTCAGAAGCTTTTGAGAATCCATGATACGACAAATAGCCCGCTAAATTAGCGAGCTAAAATTTCTCTTAAGTTTTGACTTTATTGATTATTTTCTATATACCAACGTTGGGTTATTAACATGTCATCTCAAATTATTGCTTCGCTACTCTTGCTTTCGAAGGCGATCCAGTAATCGCTTTCGTTTTTTCTTAGGCGGATCTAAGGAAACTGCTGGAAGCTCTGCAGGATCAGCCAGATTTTCTTTAAGCTTTTCTGTCAAAATGAGTTTCACAGGCCTTTCACTCTCATCGAATTGAATATTTTCCAATTCATACTCGTTAGGCATGCAAGCAACTACTAAGGCAAAAACCTGCTCTTGAGTTATTTTTAAAGGATTCACTTCCACAGGCAGTTCGATCTTTTGAACCAGCACACCAGGCTCTGGTCTTTCCTCCCAAACAACAAAGTCTTGAGATGTGCCAGCATCCCCAGATTCCACTGCTGATTCTTCAGAAGCAGTCACATTTTGCTTGGCTTCTTCCGTTTTATTATTTATATTAGATGATTGAGTAACTCTTGTATCAGTATTGTTATTAAAAATCTCTGTCTCGATAGTTTCAATCAAGGTCGCGTGCTTGACCTTTTTAAATAAGCCGACTCCCTTTTTTTCAAATAGGTTCAGCTTGGTTAATTTCGTTAAGGACGCTTTTATTTCCTCCCCAGTCTTCGTAGGGTCAAAGTGTTTAATTCGCAAATGCTGGGATTTCCCATCGCTATTTTCAAATTCTGCATCTAATGTGAACATCGCTTTCTTCCTCTCTAATTTTTTCGTGTGTTTCTAACTTTTTCTATCGTCATGATTCCACTAATCTCGCCAATGGCTCTTTAACAATTTGTGAATAAAGCGCTTTTATTTTTTTAGTAATAAAATGTTTCGCTGGAAATAATTTCAGAGATAACAGACGCCATTCTTTTTTATCGAAGTATTCTGCAAAATAATGATAAAAACGTCGCATCGTAGCTGATGAACGCGTGTGTAAGAAAATGTACTGCACTAAAT
>OKVX01001336.1_pt1 | contig 10282 bp, 11 predicted proteins | sample 1606941 | NCBI WGS metagenome assembly OKVX01 (sample SAMN03281016, study PRJEB24777) | human gut metagenome | isolation source: fecal sample PR161 from 1 month old female Malay infant, caesarean... | reverse complement strand
GCCATATATTTTTGACGAGAATCCATTCGCAACGGCTCTTCAGTGTCCGATTCTGACTTTCTACTTAGAATCAGATTGGATTCACGCCTGTGACAAGTGTATTCAATTGTTAAAAGAAAAGCAGAACGGTCATACACTAGCGATTCATTCCAAGGATCAAGCGATTATCCGCGAATTCGCATTGAAGAAACCCGTGGGCCGTATGCTCGTCAACACTGGGGCGAGCTTAGCCGGAATCGGACTGGATTCAACGTTACCCGTGTCATTGATCTTAGGTGGATTGACGACTGGACGCGGGTTTAAAGCAGATAGTATCACTGCCAGAGATCTCAGATATGTTCGTGAGATTGGGTACAAAAAGGGTGAGACCTTTAACGGGGAAAAAGTGAAAAACGATCCGATCTTAGATGAACAAGCACTATTAGAAAAGTTTTTGAAAAAAATTATGGAGCAGTAAAGTGAGGGAGATAAATGGACATCAAAGAATTTTCAGCCAAGCTGGCTGAAGCAACCAAAGAATTAAGCTCGGAAGAAAGACAAGCGCTAATGAAAATGTTCGCCTCTGTTTCCGATGAAGTCAAAAAGGATGACATCGTAACAGAGACATTAGCCTCAGAAGAAGGAACAGCTATTCCCAATGGAATCACAAAACGTTTGCAGGCCTTAAAGGATAATTATTTAGAGCAGGTTCCATCAATTACGACCTATCGTGCTCGGGCAATCACAAAAATCGCTAAAGAAAATCCTGGTATGCCGAAAATTGTTTTGCGAGCGAAATGTTTCCGCTATTGCTGCGAAACAGCACCGTTAGTGATTCAGGATCATGAACTGATTGTCGGGGCACCCAATGGAAAACCTCGTGCAGGTGCCTTTTCACCAGATATCGCTTGGCGCTGGATGGAGGATGAAATTGATACAATCGGCAATCGTCCGCAGGACCCGTTTTACATTTCTGACGAAGACAAGAAGATCATGCGAGAAGAGCTTTTTCCATTTTGGAAGGGCAAATCCGTGGATGAATATTGCGAGGACCAATACCGTGAAGCGGGTGTTTGGGAATTGTCTGGCGAGTCCTTTGTTTCAGATTGTTCTTACCATGCTTTGAATGGAGGCGGCGATTCGAACCCTGGCTACGATGTAATCTTGATGAAAAAAGGCATGCTGGATATTCAAAATGAAGCGAAGGCCCATTTGGAAGAGCTTGATTATGAAAATCCAGAGGATATTGAAAAAATCTACTTCTATAAATCAATCATTGATACGACAGAAGGTGTAATGATCTATGCCCGTCGTATGGCTGATTATGCTGCGGAGCTTGCAGCAAAGGAAACCAATCCAAGACGTAAAGCCGAGCTTCTGAAAATTTCAGAGGTCAATCGTAAAGTTCCAGCGCATAAACCGGAAACATTCTGGGAAGCGATTCAGGCTGTTTGGACTATCGAATCCTTGCTAGTTGTTGAAGAAAATCAAACAGGAATGTCCATCGGACGGGTCGATCAATACATGTACCCATACTTCAAAGCGGACTTGGAAGAAGGACGAATGAACGAGTTTCAAGCCTTTGAGCTGGCGGGCTGTATGTTGATCAAGATGTCAGAAATGATGTGGATCACCAGTGAAGGCGGCTCTAAATTCTTCGCGGGGTATCAACCATTTGTCAATATGTGTGTCGGCGGCGTGACACGCCAAGGTCGTGACGCGACGAATGAGCTGACGTATTTGTTAATGGATGCTGTTCGTCATGTGAAGGTTTATCAGCCATCGCTTGCTTGCCGAATCCATAATCACTCACCACGAGAATACTTGAAGAAAATCGTTGATGTGGTTCGCGCGGGAATGGGCTTCCCAGCTTGTCATTTCGATGATACTCATATCAAAATGATGCTGGCTAAAGGGGTTTCGATCGAGGATGCTCGGGATTATTGCTTGATGGGCTGTGTGGAGCCGCAAAAATCGGGTCGATTGTATCAATGGACCTCAACTGCCTATACACAATGGCCGATTTGTATCGAGTTGGTTTTAAATAAGGGGGTTCCACTGTGGTATGGGAAACAAGTTTGTCCAGATATGGGGGATCTGTCTCGCTTTACTACTTACGAGGAATTCGAAGCGGCGGTCAAGGAAGAGATTAAGTACATCACCAAATGGACAGATGTGGCAACCGTCATTTCGCAACGAGTTCATCGTGATCTAGCGCCAAAACCATTAATGTCCATCATGTATGAAGGCTGTATGGAAAACGGAAAAGATGTTTCTTCTGGTGGGGCGATGTATAACTTTGGTCCTGGAGTTGTTTGGTCAGGTTTAGCGACGTACGCTGATTCAATGGCGGCCATCAAAAAACTTGTTTTTGATGACAAAAAATATTCGCTGCAGGAATTGAACGAAGGATTAAAAGCGGACTTCGTGAACTATGACCGCATGAGAACGGACTGCTTGAACGCACCGAAGTATGGAAATGATGACGATTATGCCGATCTAATCGCAGCAGATTTGATCAACTTTACAGAATCAGAGCATCGTAAATACAAAACCTTGTATTCTGTTTTGAGCCATGGAACGTTATCAATTTCCAACAATACACCATTTGGACAATTGACGGGTGCTTCTGCAAACGGACGAAAAGCTTGGACCCCATTATCAGATGGGATCAGTCCAACCCAAGGAGCCGATTACAAAGGTCCGACAGCTATCATTAAATCCATCTCAAAAATGTCTAATGACAGCATGAACATCGGAATGGTACACAACTTCAAGATCATGTCTGGGCTGTTGGATACACCTGAAGGAGAAGAAAGCCTGATCACATTGTTGAAAACGGCTTGTCATTTAGGAAATGGAGAAATGCAGTTTAACTACTTGGACAATAATACGCTGATCGAGGCACAAAAGCATCCTGAACAATACCGTGATTTGATTGTTCGTGTGGCGGGCTACAGCGCCTTCTTCGTAGAGCTGTGTAAAGATGTTCAGGATGAAATTATCTCACGGACAATGTTGACAAAATTTTAGAAAATAAGCTGGAGCTTGGAATGGATGGTTGATGTGAAAGAGGAACGGATTGAACGGCAAGCGATGATTTTCAATGTACAAAAATACAGCCTGTATGACGGTCCTGGGATCAGAACTATCGTCTTTTTCAAAGGCTGTCCATTGCGATGCCAGTGGTGTGCCAATCCAGAAGGAATCAAGCGTAAGTTTGAAGTCATGTATAAAGAGAGCGTGTGCAACGATTGCGGCACGTGTGTTGAGGCGTGTCCTTTAGGCATTCATTATCTGGATGAAAAGGGCAAACATCAAGTGCGTCGCGATATTTCCTGTAACGGGTGTCAAAAATGTGTCAACGCCTGTCCTAAGAAGGCGTTGAACATTACAGGGACGATCAAAACGATCTCACAATTGATGGAGGTCATCCATGAAGACGATGCCTTCTACGAAATGTCCGGCGGAGGAGTAACCTTTAGTGGCGGTGAATGCACCGCCCAGCCAGAAGCGGCATTGGCACTTTTGAAGGCATGTAAATCAGATGGCATCAATACAGCGATTGAGACCTGCGGACATAGCGGAATGAAGAAGCTGTTGGAGATGGCGGATTACACTGATCTCTTTTTATATGACATGAAGCATATGGACCCTGTTCGACACAATGAATTAACGGGTATCAGTAACGAGAAAATTTTAGCGAATTTGAAAGAATTGCTGGTACGGGGCTACAAAGTTCAGATCAGAATGCCGATGCTGAAAATGATTAATGACAGCCATGAAGAAATTAAGGAAATCGTCGATTTTTTACTTCCTTACAAGGAACTGCCGAATTTTAAGGGGATCGATCTGCTGCCGTACCATAAGCTGGGCGTCAATAAATACGGACAGTTAGGGATGGACTATCCTGTGGAGGGCGATCCGAGCTTGTCAGATAATGAACTGGATCAGATTGAAGGCTGGATCGCTAAATATGATTTTCCAGTCAGAGTCGTTCGACATTAAGGAGGAGCAGTCATGTCAGAAATAATCGCGCAACGAGTGATTGAAGAGTCGGTGCCAGGCAAACAGATCACGCTGGCGCATGTCATCGCGGCGCCGATAGGCAGTGTCTATCAATCATTGGGGATTGATGAGGCGGGAGCCATCGGAATTTTGACCCTCTCACCTTTTGAAACGGCGATGATCGCGGCTGATACTGCAGCAAAGGTAGCGGATGTAGAGATTGGTTTCTTAGACCGTTTTACCGGCTCGGTCGTAATTACAGGTGATGTAGAAAGCGTAGAAACTAGCTTAAGAGAGGTGCTGCGAGTCTTCAAGGAAGTTCTGAAATTTAGTGTCGTCGATGTGACTCGAACATGAAAATTCTTTTAGTAGGACCCAAAGACAGCGGAAAGATGATCCTAGCGAATTATTTTGAAGGAAAAGATGAACCGCTAAAAAAAGTTGCTAGTATCGTCTATCACAAACGGACAATCATTGTTCCTGACAGCTATTTGGAAAGTCCTTGGATGCACAAGCATGTCATTGCTCTGCAGCAGTCGGCGGATTGCGGTATCTTTCTGCAGCCAGTTACGGCGAGTCGCCCCAGCTACCCGCCGAATTTTGCAAAAGCGTTTCGAATTCCTATTTATGGCGTAATCACTTATCACGAAACTTATACGGAAGAAGGACTGAGAAAAGCGAAAGGGCAGCTTTTCTCCTGTGGCATAGAGCCTATTGACGGCTTGCTTGATTTAGCAAAGCCTAATCTGTGTTCAATTGAAAAAATTATTTTAGAAGGGGGGAGAGACGATGGAAACATTTAAAATGGCGACAAAAATATATTCCGGTAATCAAGCGATAAACGCTTTAAAGGATTTCGATTATCAACGAGTATTAGTAATCTGTGATCCTTTCATGGTCGTCAGCGGAATGGTAAAAAAAGTGACGACCATTCTAACAGAAAGTGAAATTGCATTTCAGCTTTTCTCTGAAATTGTCCCTGATCCAACGATTGAGGTAGTGACAAAAGGAGTGGCTTATGCTGCAGGGTTTCAACCAGACGCGGTCCTTGGATTAGGCGGCGGGTCTGCTCTGGATACGGCCAAAGCAGTTCGCCAAATCTACCAGCAAGTCGAGCAGGACAAGAAGATCCAGCTGATTTGTGTTCCCACCACAAGCGGAACAGGCAGTGAAGTGACTTCCTTTGCGGTGATTTCTGATCCCTCTGTTAATGGAAAATATGCCTTAGTAGATGACGGGATGATTCCAGAAATCGCGATTCTTGATCCAGATTTTACCCTCACCGTACCAAGCGGAGTGACTGCGGATACAGGGATCGATGTGTTGACGCATACCTTAGAAGCTTACGTTTCGACAGCTGCGACAGATTTCACCGATGCCTGTGCGGAAAAAGCGATGCGGATCATATGGCAGGATCTAGACAGGGTTGTTGCAGATGGGGAAAACAAAGAGCTGCGAGAAAAAATCCATAATGCTTCTTGTTTAGCAGGGATGGCGTTTAGTGAAGCGTCATTAGGGATTTGTCATAGCTTGGCTCATGCGCTAGGTGGACGTTTTCATATTCCTCATGGTCGTGCGAACGCGATTCTATTGCCACATGTAATTACGTTCAATGCAGGAATAGAGAGCGAACAAACATCACCCGCTTTAGCGAAATATGCCGAAGCCGCGAACCTGTTGGGGCTTCGCTCTATGACTGAGCGGACGACGGTGAACCTGCTTATCGCGGGGATTCAGAAGCTGACGCGAAAATTTGAGGTGCCGAAATATGTCACTGAGCTAGGGATTGATGAAGAGGAATTTCTTGCAGCGATTCCAGAAATGGCCGAAGCTGCGTTAAAGGATAAATGCACGTTAACGAATCCTCGAAAAGTAACTCGTGAAGATTTGGAAGGTATTTACTCTAGGATTTGTCGAGGTGGTCATTGATGCGTTACATCACAGAACAAGAGCTGCAAGTGAAGAACCGTCACCAGCCTTTTAAAGAACTATTTTTAGATACGAATGAGCGACTAACCCCCGGAGCAAAGCAGTTTCTGTCAGATCATCAAATTAAGCTTATTAGCGAGGGCAGGTCGGAACTAGGAAGTCATGCTGAAGGGAATGACATGAAGGAAAGGGAAGTTGCGATTAAAAAAGCAAACTTCTTTCCTTTACTCGAGATCGAGCTATGGGAAGCCGCGTTGAAAGCAAATGAACTAAGCACGGCAGCCAGCCGTCGAATCGTTGGTTTAGCACAAACAGTAACTCGCATTAAGGAAGAAAAATTTGACGAGCTTGAGCTGTCGGAAGCCGCTTCTGATGAAGAGGATGACCTTTCTGAATTAAATGAAGCGCTCCTTTTTCAGCCAGGCGGCAAAGTAATTTTAAGTCTGCATCGTGCAGCTGTTTATGCGGAGACTTTACAAGTTTTTGTTTCAGCAGAACAAGAGCTCGCTCTAAAAAAACTGATTTACTGGATGAAACAAGCGGAGGATCAGCTACAAAACCTTTAAAAAATTTCTAAAAGTCGGAGGAAATGTCTGTGATGATCATGAACGATAGAAAGGCCTGTGACCAATTAGTCGCAGAATTTGAAGCAGTAATTAAAGAGCCGAAAAAAAGTGCGGCAGAGATTTACTATACCGGTGTTGATCTTGGGACAGCCTGTATCGTCTTGGCTGTTATGGACGAAAATTTTCAACCTGTGGCGGGAGCTTATCGCTATGCTGATGTTGTCCGAGATGGGATGGTCGTTGATTATATCGGCGCCATCAGTATCGTCAAAGAATTAAAGTCGGAGCTAGAGGAAAAGCTGGACACCGAATTAATTTACGCAGCAGCGGCGATTCCCCCAGGAACCGATGCGCTGGATGGTGGAGCGATAAAAAATGTGGTTCAAGGTGCGGGCTTTGAGTTAACCAATGTATTAGATGAACCAACTGCTGCCAATCAAGTTTTATCCATTCAAAATGGTGCGGTCGTCGATATCGGCGGCGGAACAACGGGGATTTCCATTATTAAGGATGGAGAGGTAGTAAAAGTTGCCGATGACGCAACTGGGGGGACCCACTTGACATTAGTCACCGCCGGGGCCTATCGTTTTTCATTTTCTGAAGCGGAACTTTACAAACGAGATCAGAACAATCATTCAGAGCTGATCGGGGTCTTAAAGCCAGTAGTAGAAAAAATCGCCACGATCATCACAGCACAAATCGAGGGCTTCGAAATTGATGGACTGTATTTAGTTGGTGGGACAGCTTGTTTGACAGGAATCGAAACAATCATCGAGTCAAAAACAGGAATTAAGACCTACAAACCGTTAAACCCTATGTTCGTAACGCCTTTAGGGATCGCGTTGAGCTGTACGGATGAAATATTGTAGGCGAATCTGGCAATAAGCTAAAAGTCTCAAAGCAGGACTTTTATTCTTTTATCATATTGCCGGAGCAGAGCAGTTGAGGTAGAGGAGGAACAGTAAAATGGATTGTCGCATAATTAAGTCTCCTGGTGAAGGCACTCTAGCCATCTTGAATCGCCGCAAAGGCTCAGGACCAAAATCGGCTTTGGAAACACCAGACGCAGTGGGACTCGTACAGGGGAAACTGATCGAAATGGTTTGTGCCGCAGATGTCGCGGAAAAAGCTGTCGGTGTGACGGTGGAGGATATTCGTGGCAGCTGTCCGCAAAATATGATACTTTTGGCAATTTTTGGCGATACCGCATCCGTTGAGTCAGCCATTGAAGAAATCAAACGAAAAGACAAGGAACGAAAATGGTAACGGCACGATTGATCGATAATATCTGGGCGACACGCAAATCGGAGCAGCTAAATGGGTTAAAGCTGATGATTGCAGAGGTAATTGGCGGTTCTCGTGATGGCGAACAGCTGATTGTCTGTGATGTCATCGGAGCTGGAATCGGTGATCGCGTGATTGTCACCTGCGGGAGTGCCGCCAGAAGAATGCTGGAAAATGATGCGATTCCAGTAGATGCGGCGGTAATCGGTATTATTGATGAAAGTTGTGAATCTGTATAGAAAGGATCGGAAGCGATGAAAAAATTGATTTGTGTCGAGGATGTTGAACAGGCGCAGGCAGACGGATTAGCTTTATGCGTCGATGGAAATACGATCGTCACACCAGCGGCACAAGATTTAATTGAAGCCTTTCAACTACCCATCAAGGAATGCTGTGAAACGACGTTAACAGAAGCGGCTATTCCTAATGAGCTCGATAAGAACACGTTAATCCAACTATTAAAGATGATTTTGGCAGGAGAAACGGCTTCATTCCAATGTGAACAGCACGACAGCGGCTTGAAAGTCGTAAAGGGTGAAAGTGTCAAAATGGCGCCCTTCGACACAGGTGATCCCAATGCCAAGGTCTACTATCAAGAGTTGATTAGTAAGGAAGAAGCACAGATCAGCGCCGGCTTTCTTGAAATCGATCATTCCTCCTTTGACTGGGAGCTAACCTATGAGGAGATCGATTATGTGATCAGCGGCACTTTGGAGATTACGATCGAGGGTCAAACGTTTACAGCCAATCCGGGAGACGTCGTCTTTGTCCCAAAAGACAGTAAGGTTACTTGGTGTTCACCAAACAAGGTGAAACTGTTTTACGCGACGTATCCAGCAAATTGGCCGGATTTGTTGTGAAATCCTTCCAACGAGCCGTGACTGACATTAAAGGAGCAAGGGTATGAAAGCATTAGGATTAGTTGAAACAAAAGGGTTACTGGCGGCTGTCGAAGCCAGTGATGTTATGCTGAAAACGGCTGAAGTAACGTTGACTCAAAAAGAAGTTGTAGGCGGAGGTTTAGTGACCATTATGGTGCAGGGGGATGTAGCCGCGGTAAAAACAGCCGTGGACGCTGCAGCTTCCGCTGTGACAAAGCTTGGAGAATCATTATTGGCGACGACACACGTGATCCCTCGACCAGATGAGAGTTTACGATTGTTTGAAGCTACCGCCGAAGTGGAAATCGAAACAAAAGCTGAAGTTGAAAATCCAGCGGATGATCTCAACTCACAAAAAGAAGAAGGGGCTGTCAAGGCAGAGAGCCAAGCAGCTAACGAAAAGCCAGAAGCTGAGACACTTCAGGAAGAGTCAAAGGAAATAGAAAATGACGCGACACCTGCTTCTCCTAGCCAAGAAGTGACAGAAGTTTCGTACTCAGAACTAGGAAAAGCCGGCAAAACAGTAGAAATTGAAAACGAACCTTATTTTGTAGGAAAAGATATTGCTGAGATTTTAGGATATGCAAGATCAGACAATGCCATTAGAAATCATGTTGATAGCGAGGACAAGCTGACGCACCAATTTAGTGAAGTAGATCGATCAATTTGAAAAAAACACTGATTGCAGAGGCAGTCAGCAATTTAAGCGCTAAAGGAGTAAAAGAAAATGACGACATTTGACAAAGATTTATGCTCCGTCCAAGAAGCACGAGATTTGGCCCGCGCAGGACAGGCGGCAGCTCAAGAATTCGCGACATTTACTCAAGCACAAGTAGATGACATTTTGAAGAACATGAAGGATGCCGCAGAAAAATTTTCAGTTTGCTTAGCAAAAGCAGCGGTGGATGAAACAGGGTTTGGAAAGGTCGCAGATAAAGCTTATAAGAATCATGCGGCGGGAGCTTTACTATATGAAGAAATCAAAGATGAGAAAACTGTTGGGATCATTCACGAGGACACCACGAAGGGTACCTTTGATGTGGCGGAGCCTGTCGGATTAGTATTAGGGATTATTCCTTCCACCAATCCAACATCAACTGTGATTTTCAAAGCGATGGTCGCACTGAAATCGAGAAACGCGATCGTCTTCGCACCGCATCCGGCTGCAGCTGAATGTACAAAAAAAGCGGCGGATATGATGAGCCGAGCAGCAGAAGCGGCAGGCGCACCGAAAGGAATTATTAGCTGTGTAACGACACCAACCATGGCCTCTACCAATGAGCTGATGCATGCAGCTGAGGTGAAATTAATTATAGCAACAGGTGGTCCTGGAATGGTGAAAGCGGCCTATAGCTCTGGAAAACCAGCGATTGGTGTGGGTGCGGGGAATTCTCCTGCCTATATCGAGAAAACCGCGGATGTGAAGAAAGCGATCAGTCAAATTATTGCCAGCAAGACCTTTGACAATGGAACGATCTGCGCTTCAGAACAATCGATCATCTGTGAAGAGAGCAATGAGGCGGCAGTCATCGCTGAATTGAAGGCACAAGGCGGCTACTTTATGTCAGAGAAAGAGACAGAAAAAGTTTGCGGATTGCTCTTCAAAGGCGGCAGTCATGCGATGAACGCTAAATT
>OKVX01001334.1_pt1 | contig 10293 bp, 16 predicted proteins | sample 1606941 | NCBI WGS metagenome assembly OKVX01 (sample SAMN03281016, study PRJEB24777) | human gut metagenome | isolation source: fecal sample PR161 from 1 month old female Malay infant, caesarean... | reverse complement strand
TTCTTATATATTCTAATATTTCCTTTAATATAAACAATGACACAGCAATTGTTGATGTAATCAAAGCAGTGGTTGGTAGCGTTGTTAATTCCAATGACATATAATCTCCTTATTCTAAGTATTGTTATTCTACCTTCAATTTCATCTCATGCCACCCTCTGGTGTTCCAACATTCTGCATCACCGGACAGGCAGCACTCAGCGACCGGCAACGCCTCACCACACTTACCACAGCAGCGCTTTGACAACTCAGCAATCTCACGCTTAAGCCGTGCATCGTCGTTGCGTATCAGCATCTGGATATACTCGGCTTCGTCGTATGGTTCACGACCGGCGCGGCGCAGAGCGCAGTTACGCTTGATCATCTCATGTTCTTCGGCCTCAATCTGCCACTGCGGGGTTACCATGCCAGCGCTACGCTGGCGTTTACGCTGTGCGGCTTTGCGTTCGGCTGGTGATTTAGCCATCATTCCGCTCCTAATCAATCACCTTTTGGCATATAGCCTGTGCCCTGTCGCCAGCTATCAGCTCGCGTGTTTTTGCATACAGAGCAAAGCGACCAGGAAAAAATTCAGCTCCGTACCACACGCTGGCCGCGAACACCCGGCTGGCGACAAAGGCGATGTATTGTGTTTCTGTCATTTCAGCAGTTCCTCAGGCACACTAACTTCCTTCCCTATCTTCACAGCCACGACAGCGCGGCAAATTGCTATACATGGTGTATCACCGTCTTCATAGCCATCCTGCACGTAATTACAGGATGCAGACCAGACCATACGCCCGCCCCACTGCTCATCTGGGATCAGTTCGTTTACAAGCTCAATAGAATATTTCTCGACAAATTCACCACAGATAACCCACGCCCCAGACGGCACGTAAACGCATTTATTGGCATCAACGATATACTCAGCGCCTATTTCAACCTGCATACCCATAGCCTGCGCCACAGCCCAATCCAACGCCCGGCCTGAAAGCTCACTCGTTTTTAAGGTTTTCATCACTCCTCCGACAGTTAATTAACTTGCCGTGACATGTCACGATTAATCACTACATCGAAATTTCTACAGCCGCAGGACGGGCAGACCAGCTCGATATAATGCTTTCGTTGCACCAGTGCCAGCTCGGAACGCTGTGTCATTTTCCTGCATCTCCGGCACCGTAAATTCTGGCTCATAATTTCTTACCCTATTCATTTATCAATTAACAATTTCAATCACTTATTTACCTGATGGTAATAAGTTCACGATTCCGCCATTATTCCGGTAACCTTACCGTTATCTTCCCGGCCTCACCCCAAAGCTTTGATGCTCTGCCGTCCCATACGCGACAATCTTCACCAAATACCGCATCTAATAACGCCTTTTCAAAGTTATCCTTATCCGGCCTCTGCTGGTGTGGTTGTCCATTCATGGCGGCTCGTTTTTTCTTGCTCCACGATTTAGGCATGGGTACAGTAAAAATAACGTGGTAACCGCATTCAGGAAGCGTTAACCCACGCAATCTGACTTCATCCTTAAACGCCCAGTAGCGTGCTGTTTCAGGGCGCTTTTTCCATTTATCGCTTTTGGTCATACGCGGCTTTGGTACCGGCGTGATATCGAACTCGTTAACCTGCATTGTTCCTGACCTTTTTCAGTAGTGAATCAAACAGTTTCTGCATCCGTGCCGGTTCGCCATACTGCTCAATCGGCTGGCGTACTCTCGGCTTCCGCTCTGTCACCCGTGGTTTCGCCGCTGTTTCCTCACTGCGCTCATGGCTGCGCCTGAGAGCTTTAGCGATATTCTCGCGCCTGGTCTGCGCCTGATTCTCAAGCCCTTCGATGTGGTCATACCGAAGCCAGTGGACGAAGTTGTATGAGTTTCTTTTGCGCCCTATCACATTCCAGCGATACAGCTGGTCGAGCGCATACCGCACCGCAGATATTCCGACCTTCCGTTTGTGGTCACTCCTGATGGCGACCACCAGCTGCATGGCAGTGAGATCCGGCTTATCCGCAAGAACCCGCACGATGTAGTCCTGAACCCGCATATAACCCCCGTGGTAATTACCTTACAGGTAAATATAACCATATTGTTTATCTTTTCAAGAATAAAAATACCAATGTGCCGAATGCGGTTAAAACGCCCTGTATCGAATTCTGAGAGACTTTTAAAGCCACATCATGAAAACGTACTGACCACATAGTTAAAACCTCGCTGCGTTGTACTGGCTTACGATTTTAATGATTCATGCACTCAGGCAGATCGTTGTTTCTTTCTTTCGAGCATTTCCATCCATGCCGGAGGCGGACGGGTTTTATCTTCCACACGCAGAACCGGACGGGGTATCGGTTCGCCTTTGGCCACACGGTCCGCCCACTGCCGGATCATCTTCGCCAGGCGCTTTTCAACTTCCGGCTCAGTCAGTCGCAGATCGTAAACCTTGTCCCTCAGTTCCGTGAAAATCCAGTACTGCACCGGGTGCCGGAATGGGTACATCTCAGCACTGCGATAGTTTCTCCGGTTTGCCAGGTATTTCTTGAAGTCATGCAGCATGTCGTCAAACGGGATCCCGAATGCATTTGAATCTACCAGCTTATCCGACAGCATCACAATTACGTCAGACAGTTCAGGCGGCCACGGATTGCCGTTCATGCAGCGATCGAGACAGAACGTGAATATCATCTCAAACTGGTTGTCACTCAATCCGGCGGTTGCCCGCTGCCACATCGATGACGGTTCCGTCCCGTTCTTGCCCGTCCACTTGTCCCCATACAGCTCGGTCATCTTCAGCCAGAGAGTCGAGATATTCCTGCCCGTATTTTTTCCGGATCCCATGCTCGACGAGTTGTACCGCTCTGGATTTCCCGCTGGATGGGTTAAATTTAAATTCTGCGTCATCGGTGTGACCTCCGCTCTGTTTCGGTTGTTTCATGCGCTGCTGATGAATACTTTTGGCAAATGCCATTTCCCACTGTGCATGGTGTTTGGCTTTCCCCTCCGCCTGCCAGTACGTGACGAACTCAGCCAGTTCCTCAGGCCGGTACGGCTCATTGAGTATCACGCCCCACTGTGCCGCTTTACGGCTGAAATCCGGATCCGGATGCCAGTGAACGGTCATCACGAACTTACCCGGATAATCTGACCAGTTTCCTGCCGGTGGACCTTCCGCCTCAGGAACAGGAATGAAATTTTTTTCGCGCGCGCCTGAGAGAGTTGTTTTATGTTCTTGTTCCTGATCTTGTTCTTGGCTTCCGAGGGTCTCCGAAGCCCCTTCGAAGCCCCTTTCTTTTTTCTCTGATGGTTTCCTCTCAGACGACATATGAAAGCAATCTTTATATTTCTGATAAAACATTGATAAAAATTGATTTTTAGGCTGACTGTCATACTCTCTTTGTATGCCAATACAGCGGTTATCCGATGCTTTAAGCGCCGGTGCGATCTGGTACTTTGCCATTTCAATCACCCAGACCACCTCGGCATCCTCATCGTAGTGGCAAAACCCCGCTTCGATGCACCTTCGAAGCCCCTTCGAAGCCCCTTCCAAACCCAGCCCGGTTTCATGCGCCATGTAAATAACTGGGAGGTAATACATGCCTGTCATATTGGCATGGGGATTTGTAAGCAAATACATAGAAACAATAAGAGCTTCGTGACCTTTTTCCCTGATCTCTTTACCGGTCTTCCCTATCCAGAATTGTGGTGAAACTTTCCCGTAGTCACGCATAAAAGCACCACTCACTTAGCACTGTTGATTAACTGCTTTAATACAGAGCGATAGGATGTCGAGTTTTCAAAATTGCAGGTAACGCATACCCCGTTACAAACGTAGCGCTCTGCAACATGGCCGTTTTTACATTTCCTGCCCGTGAAAAACTTACTAAGCCCTTTCGAGGCTGCTTCTTTCCTGCTGATAATTTCCATTATTACCCCGCTGAATTGTGTGTATGTGTAAATGCTAGCCATATTTTAAAAATAGATCAACCTTAAATGCATAATTGTTTATTGCACATAACCAGAAAGTAAAAAGGCCGCACAAGGCGGCCTCATATATTCATCACTCGAAGAACCTTATCAGCTCTTCCATTGTCACTGCTGCACCATGCTCAGTACATGCCTGGTGTAATCGCCTGATAGTTTTCAGTCCCGGCTGTCTGCGGGCGTAGCTCAGGTGTGTCCTGATATAACCGACAGTTACCCCGGCTTTCTCTGCGAACGCAACACGATCTTCTTTGTTAAGACCATTCCAGAATGCATGAAAATTGAAATCTTCCATATTTTTCCTGTTCTATCATTAAACATTCTGAGAATAATAACCAACATGGTCATTTACCAACAAGGTCATGATTCTGTTTAATGGCGGAATCAGATAAACATTTACGAATACATTTTAATCAGGCAACCCATATGAAAAACATCAATGAGATAAGGAGAGATAACCTCATCTTCATTCTGGAGAAGTATTACGACGGCAGACAGAAAGCGCTGGCCGATGCGCTGGGGTTCGCCCCGAACATCATTTCCCGCTACCTTTCCTCATCCGATTTGAAGAGCCACCGTAATATCAGTGACGCGGTTGCCAGGAAGATAGAGCATGTCACGCGGGTACAAAAATACTGGATGGATACCGACCATTACAACCGGCCGGCAGAAAGCACCGACGATATCTATTCACCGACCGAGATCGGCGCAATACTGGCAGATAACATCAGTACCTTTATGCTGACAGACGGCGTGAAGTCACAGACTCAACTGTCTGTTAAAAGCGGGCTGGGACAGTCAACGATTAACCGTATCGTGAAGAATGAAACCAGTGCCACCGTGGACAGCGTGGACTCCATTGCCAAGGCGCTGGGCCGTAAAGCCTACGAACTACTGATCCCGTCCAACGATACCGACGTCATTAAGTATGACCAGAAACGGTATGCTGCACTGTCACCGGCAGAGAAAGAACAGATCCAGGACTTTATCGAGTTCATCATAAAGAAAAACCGGTAATAAACTCAGACAGATGCGAAATCGGCCAGCCTCGAGCTGGCTTTTTTTCGTCGTGATAATGATCAATTTGTTTATCTTTTATTGTTTTTTATTGTTGACAACGTTCAGTTACGGGTTATTATTCATATCAAGTTGACCACATTGGTCATGCTCTTTAACAATCGATACTGCAACACAACCCCTAATTCTGATGCAGCAGAATGTCCTCGCTAACCCGTAGAACCGGAACGCGGGATCGGAACGTGAAAAATTACATGAACTGGCGATAACCGCCGGTTTTGCTATACGCCAAAACATAAACAAATGGTTTATTTAAATGGTGAATAACATGACATTTTTTATTCTCAACGGCCTGCACGTTTTTATCGTGTGTGGCAAGCAACAGCAGTTCAAATCATTCCGTACCGGCATTAAGTGGGCTTTCACCACAAAAACCGCCGCACGGACAGATCAACTTATAGGTGAGCACAATGGCAACAACCAATAAAGAACGTATGGATGCTAATTTAGCCGCGGCGATAATGCTGGCCAGCGGCGAGGCATGTATTGATATAGCGAAAGCAACGACAGACCTGATTGCCCGTATCAACGGAGATAAATCTAACCCAGCGCTGGAGAAATACGACAACATTATTTTCCGTGTCGGCCTCGCGGCCACATCATCAACCTGCTTACAGTCACTGCCGGATGAGCAATGCATTGAAGCGCTGGCACACGTCATCATGAATATGAATAAGTACCCGGCCACCAGCGACAAAAAGCAGTATTTTGAATCGCTGTGCGTGGCTGCTGATCATTCTGCCGCAAAAAATGATAAACAAACCGTTTATCAACAGGATGAGGTGGTGACCGATAATGACTGTCAGGCAGCCACGGAGCCGCCACACTTTGAGCCGGGCCGCTATCCTGATATCCCTAACGAAACGTATCACGCATCGAACGGTATCAGCAGCACCATGCTGAAAGATGCGCGGATCAGCCTGATGTATTACCAGCGCCGCCACATCACGAAAGTGATTCAGCGTGAACGCTCTGAGGCGTTGGATTTCGGTAGCCTGTTTCATACTCTGGTACTAGAACCGGAAAAGCTGGACGCAGAATTCAGCCTGCCGCCGGTTATCCCGGCTGACGCGCTGACCAATACTGAATCCATGAAGAAATGGATTGAGAGTTATAACGCCGGTCTGGCGCCGGTGATGAGCAACGACGAACTCAAAGCAGAGATTGAGGCTCATAACGCCACGCTGCCGCAGTCGTTGTCTCTGTCTGGTAACGCTGAAGAAATCGGTTCTCTCTATGTTTCTCTGCCTGATGCTTTCCGCACCATTCCTGAGCATGAAAAGCACACCGCTGCGGCAATGAAAGCCTGCATCAAAACGTTCAATAACACCCTGCCGGTACCGCTGAAAACATCCGGCGGACGCATTGATATGATTCGGGAACTGGAAGCGATAAATCCTGAGCTGGTGGAAGCAGAGCGCAATAAGCCTGATCCGCTGATTACCTCCGGTAAGAAAGAAGACCTGATCGCCAGAATCAAAGCTGTATCACCGGAAACCGTTTTCGCTGATGAGTTAATGCATGAATGGCAGGCAGATGAATCACGTATCCGTATCACCGGCGATCAGTTAAAGCTCGGCAAAGCCATGCAGAAAGCTGTCTACCAGCACCCTGAAATCAGACCGCTGATTAATCATCCTGGCCGGGCCGTGGAAGTCAGTTATTACGGCATTGATGAAGATACAGGTCTTGAAGTTCGTGTCCGGCCAGACCTTGAAATATCCACCTCGGACAGCCGTATCGGGTTCGACCTGAAATCGGTATCACTCGGACGTTTCAAGCAGGATGTCATTGAGGCCATGATCCGCCGGGAAATACTCAACCGCGATTATCACGTCAGTGCGGCCATGTACTGCGATATTGCCGAACTCGACCAGTTCTTCTGGATCTTCGTTAACAAAGACGAAAATTACAACTGGGTCGCGGTAGTCGAAGCCTCACCGGATTTACTGGAGCTCGGACGACTGGAATACAAAAAGACGCTGCGCGATATCCGCCAGGCTATGGACACCGATATATGGCCGGGACCGGTCACCACCACGCTCACTATCGGCCTAAGCGATTTCGATATGCGCCGCCTGGAAGCGCTGCAAATGGATGCCGCTTAATACCCACCATATTTTATGCCCGGCAATAGCCGGGCCGGAGATTTCACTATGTCAGAAGTAACAACTGTTCAAACCAATACACCGCCGACCGTTATGAATAATACCTCATTGCTGATGAATCCGGATTCAATGGATCGCCTGATGCGCTTTGCTGAGTTAATGGCGTCCGGTACTGTGGCGGTACCGAAACATTTACAAGGTAAACCCTCTGATTGCCTGGCAATAACAATGCAGGCAGCCCGCTGGGGAATGGATCCTTTCGTTGTCGGCCAGAAAACCCACGTTATCAGCGGCACCCTTGGTTATGAGGCGCAGTTAGTCAATGCCGTTATCACCAGTTCAAACGCCGTTACCGGCCGCTTCCATTACCGCTACGGCGGCGAATGGGAAAAGATTGTCGGTAAAACAGATAAACGCGACGAGTCCGGCCTGTATATCGAGGTTGGCGCAATCCAGCGCGGGGATACTGAAATAACCTGGGGCGAACCGGTTTACCTAGCTGATGTCCAGACTCGCAACTCCCCGCTGTGGAAGACCATGCCGAAGCAGCAGATCGCCTATCTGGCCGTGAAATACTGGTCACGCCTGTACTGCCCGGAAGTGATTATGGGTGTTTACACCCCGGACGAACTGGAAGAACGTGCCATGAAAGACGTCACCCCGTCGAAAGAGCGCGTAACACTCAGCGAATTGTCTCACCAGCAGGCAGAGCCACAACAGCCGGAAGTAGCGAAAGAAGTCACCGGCGAACTGGTCGAAGGATTCGACGCTGAGGCAATCCGCCGCGCTATCGATACCGCCGAAACACTGGATGCTGTGAAAGATATCCGCAGCCGGATTGATGAAGGCAAAAAGGCCATGGGCATCACCCTGTTTACTGAACTGAAAAACAAAGCGGTTCAGGCATATCACGTTATCGATTCACGCAACCTGCTGGAAGCGGAGATCAATTCACTGCCGGAACCAAGCACACCGGAAGCCGCAGAGGCATTTCAGAAAGTGGAGCAACTGCTGAATGCCCGTAAAACGAAACTCGGCGCTGAGCTGTATGAGCAATTCAGTATGACGCTGAGTGATATGAAGCCTGAATATCAATAATTTTTACCGGGGGGGAAACCCCCCGCCCGGAGAACACACCATGATCCCATTAAAAAAACCTATCGACTTCAAAGAAGTGAAGCGCATCGTCGGATTATCCAGAACCACCATATACCACCTGGAAAAAGCAGGTGATTTTCCAAAGAGAAGTTACTTCTCGAAACGAGCGGTCCGCTGGGAAGAAAGCGAAGTCCGGCAGTGGGTCGATAACCGCATGCGTAACCGGGTTAAACCGGATAATACCATCGATACAAATCGACTCGCTCGCCATGATCATTAACGCGGAGAGCGCCACATGATTCTTGATATCAACAGTATCACCCTGCCACTGCACGGGATCGAACTCTGGTGCGCTATCAGCGATGTTATCTGTGTGATTGATGGTGACACATACCAGCTGATTGTATCCCATTCTGATAACCCCACCGTTTCAGGATGAAGCGTAATGCAGGGGTGCTGAGGAAATAACAATGACTGCTTTTTACAACGAAAACGATCCGTTCGCTGCTCAGTGGTTACGGAATCTCATTGCTGCCGGTCATATAGCGCCGGGTGTAGTGGACGAAAGGAGTATTGAAGATGTCACACCAGATGACTTACGCGGATTCACGCAATGCCACTTCTTCGCCGGTGTCGGAGTGTGGTCACTCGCCCTGCGCCGTGCAGGATGGCCGGATGATAAACCAGTCTGGACAGGAAGTTGTCCGTGCCAGCCTTTCAGCGCGGCAGGCAAAGGAGATGGGTTTGCTGACGAGCGGCACCTTTGGCCTGCATTCTTCCACCTCATCAGCGAGTGCAAGCCTGGCGTTATCTTTGGTGAACAGGTTGCAAGTAAAGACGGCCTCGGATGGCTCGACCTTGTTCAGACTGACTTGGAAACAGAGAACTACGCCGTCGGCGCAGTTGATTTATGCGCTGCGGGCTTCGGTGCGCCGCATATCAGGCAAAGATTGTTCTGGGTGGCCGATACCTTTGGCGGGAAGCGGGCGCGGAGTTGGAACAAGCGGCAGGCAGGGAGGAATGAATATTCAAACGGCCGCGCAGCTGGCAGGCTGGACAACAGCGAGCGCCTCGGATGGAGAACGGGGAGGAACTGGAATAACGCCGGGAATGACGGGCAGCAGCTTGACGCAGCAGTCAAAAATGACACTGCCAGTCCGACGAACGGCTACTGGCGAGATGCTGACTGGTTACTCTGCCGGGATGACAAGTGGCGGCCAGTTGAATCCGGAACATTCCCGCTGGCTGATGGGATTGCCGGTCGAGTGGGAAAACTCCGCGCCTACGGAAATGCCATCGTCGCGCCGGTCGCGGAAGAGTTCATAAAGGCTTATATGCTGATAACAGAGGAATGAATATGACACGACCAATCGACCTAATAGCAGATATCACGGATGAGTATATCGCCAGGCATTTTGAAGGGACGAACTACGGCCACACCAACTATCGTGACATCGTTGGCAAAGGATGCCTGAATGCTATGGCCGGATATCACAACGGATATACCACGCAGTGCATACTGATAAATATGGGACTGACCACGGAGAAGTTGCGGCTGACAAAGCGCGGTCGTGAATTTCTGTTCTGGCATTTTAACTATCAGCCGGTTAATGGGCGGAAGATTGATTAACCAGATGCCACAATAGTGACGCACACGGATGTGTTTAGTCACTGATGCAGGTACAATACGCCGTCTTTTTATAGGAGGTGTTATGGACAATAAAGAACCACTTTGTTTTATATCTGCATTAAGATTGGCATTCTCAATAGTATTGATATTGACATTGTTTTTCCTTCCTTTTAGTTTTATTTACAATGCAAATATAAGCTTAGACAGTAAAATATCATCATTTTTCAGCTTCATTTCAACATTTGGGATAGTCGCCACTATAGGCGTTTATATTTGGCAAAGAAATGACCAAAAAAAACGCGACAATAAAATCCTTAATAGAAGGAAGGAATCAATAAAGCATCTAATAAAAATAAGTGTTTCTAATTTTAATTTATATTTAAATAGACTTGAAGCAGAACTACATGGCGGGGATATGGAA
>OKVX01001331.1_pt1 | contig 10312 bp, 9 predicted proteins | sample 1606941 | NCBI WGS metagenome assembly OKVX01 (sample SAMN03281016, study PRJEB24777) | human gut metagenome | isolation source: fecal sample PR161 from 1 month old female Malay infant, caesarean... | reverse complement strand
TGCGTACAAACGGGCTGGTGTAGCTACCGACGAGTTTCATGCCGAGTCCTTTGTGCGAGGAAAAATATCAGTATGGCCTGGTGATGGGAAAAAGGGCAGAAAATGTTGATGGTTTGTTACTTCCCAATAAATCACATATTTATCATGGTGATATAAATATTTTCCTAATTGTTCTTATCTGACAGATATCTCACTTAAGGCTTTCTTATAAATCTGTAGGGTTTCGCCTGTCAGCAGACAAATAACCCGATAAAACAAGGATGAGCAGATGAGCGGAAAACCGGCGGCGCGTCAGGGCGACATGACGCAGTATGGCGGTAGCATTGTTCAGGGTTCAGCCGGGGTACGTATTGGTGCCCCCACCGGCGTGGCCTGTTCGGTGTGCCCCGGCGGGGTGACGTCCGGCCATCCGGTCAATCCGCTGCTCGGTGCGAAGGTCCTTCCCGGCGAAACCGACCTTGCCCTGCCCGGCCCGCTGCCGTTCATCCTCTCCCGCACCTACAGCAGTTACCGGACAAAAACGCCCGCGCCGGTGGGGAGCCTCGGCCCCGGCTGGAAAATGCCCGCGGATATCCGCTTACAGCTGCGCGATAACACACTGATACTCAGTGATAACGGCGGCAGGAGCCTGTATTTTGAGCACCTGTTTCCCGGTGAGGACGGTTACAGCCGCAGCGAGTCACTCTGGCTGGTGCGCGGCGGCGTGGCGAAACTGGATGAAGGTCACCGGCTGGCCGCACTCTGGCAGGCACTGCCGGAAGAGCTTCGCCTGAGTCCGCATCGTTATCTGGCGACGAACAGTCCGCAGGGGCCGTGGTGGGTACTCGGCTGGTGTGAGCAGGTGCCGGAGGCGGATGAGGTGCTGCCCGCGCCGCTGCCGCCGTACCGGGTACTGACCGGGCTGGTGGACCGCTTCGGGCGCACACAGACGTTTCACCGTGAGGCTGGCGGCGAAATCACCGGCGTGACGGATGGCGCAGGCCGTCACTTCCGGCTGGTACTGACCACGCAGGCGCAGCGGGCAGAAGAAGCCCGGCAGCAGGCCATTTCCGGCGGGACGGAACCGTCCGCTTTTCCTGATACCCTGCCGGGTTACACCGAATATGGCCGGGACAACGGCATCCGTCTGTCTGCCGTGTGGCTGACACACGACCCGGAATATCCGGACAACCTGCCAGCCGCGCCGCTGGTACGCTATGGCTGGACGCCGCGTGGCGAACTGGCGGCGGTGTATGACCGCAGCAATACACAGGTGCGCAGCTTTACTTACGATGATAAATACCGGGGCCGGATGGTGGCGCACCGTCACACGGGCCGACCGGAAATCCGTTACCGTTACGACAGTGACGGGCGGGTGACAGAACAGCTAAACCCGGCGGGCTTAAGCTACACGTATCAGTATGAGAAAGACCGCATCACCATCACCGACAGCCTGGACCGCCGTGAAGTCCTGCACACGCAGGGCGAAGGCGGGCTGAAGCGGGTGGTGAAAAAGGAACACGCGGACGGCAGCGTCATGCAGAGTCAGTTTGACGCGGTGGGCAGGCTTAAGGCACAGACGGATGCCGCAGGCCGGACGACTGAGTACAGCCCGGATGTGGTGACGGGACTCATCACGCGCATCACCACACCGGATGGCAGGGCATCGGCATTTTACTATAACCACCACAACCAGTTAACGTCAGCCACCGGGACTGACGGGCTGGAGTTGCGCCGGGAATATGATGAATCCGGCCGTCTGATTCAGGAAACCGCACACAACGGCGATATCACCCGCTACCGTTATGATAATCCACACAGTGACTTACCCTGCGCAACGGAAGATGCCACCGGCAGCCGGAAAACCATGACATGGAGCCGTTACGGTCAGTTGCTGACCGTCACTGACTGTTCCGGTTATGTAACCCGTTATGACCATGACCGTTTTGGTCAGGTGACGGCGGTGCACCGCGAGGAAGGGCTGAGTCAGTACCGCGCATACGACAGCCGTGGACAGTTAATTGCGGTGAAAGACACGCAGGGCCATGAAACGCGGTATGAATACAACGCCGCCGGTGACCTGACCGCCGTCATTGCCCCGGACGGCAGCAGAAACGGGACACAGTACGATGCGTGGGGAAAGGCCATCCGTACCACGCAGGGCGGTCTGACGCGCAGTATGGAATACGATGCTGCCGGACGGGTCATCCGCCTGACCAGTGAAAACGGCAGCCACACCACCTTCCGTTACGATGTACTTGACCGGCTGATACAGGAAACCGGCTTTGACGGCCGCACACAGCGTTATCACCACGACCTGACCGGCAAACTTATCCGCAGCGAGGATGAGGGGCTGGTCACCCACTGGCACTATGACGAAGCAGACCGCATCACGCACCGCACCGTGAAGGGTGAACCGGCAGAGCAGTGGCAGTATGATGAACGCGGCTGGCTGACACAAATCAGCCATCTCAGCGAAGGCCACCGGGTGACGGTGCATTACGGGTATGATGAGAAAGGCCGCCTGACCGGTGAGCGCCAGACGGTGCATCACCCGCAGACGGAAGCACTGCTCTGGCAGCATGAAACCAGACACGCTTACAACGCGCAGGGACTGGCGAACCGCTGTATACCGGACAGCCTGCCCGCCGTGGAATGGCTGACTTACGGCAGCGGCTGGCTGGCAGGCATGAAACTCGGCGACACACCGCTGGTGGAGTATACCCGCGACCGCCTGCACCGGGAAACGCTGCGCAGCTTCGGCCGTTATGAACTCACCACCGCTTATACCTCTGCCGGGCAGTTACAGAGCCAGCACCTGAACAGCCTGCAGTATGACCGCGATTACACCTGGAACGACAACGGCGAACTCATCCGCATCAGCAGCCCGCGACAGACCCGGAGTTACAGCTACAGCGACTCCGGCAGGCTGACCGGCGTCCACACCACCACCTCAAATCTGGATATCCGCATCCCGTATGCCACGGACCCGGCAGGCAACCGCCTGCCCGACCCGGAGCTGCACCCGGACATCACCCTCAGCATGTGGCCGGATAACCGTATCGCCCGTGACGCGCACTATCTTTACCGGTATGACCGTCACGGCAGACTGACGGAGAAAACCGACCTCATCCCGGAAGGGGTTATCCGCACGGACGATGAGCGGACTCACCAGTACCATTACGACAGTCAGCACCGGCTGGTGCACTACACGCGGACACAATATGCAGAGCCGCTGGTCGAAAGTCGCTATCTTTACGACCCGCTGGGCCGCAGGGTGGCAAAACGGGTATGGCGGCGTGAACGGGACCTGACGGGCTGGATGTCGCTGTCACGGAAACCGGAAGTGACCTGGTACGGCTGGGACGGCGACCGGCTGACCACGATACAGAACGACAGAACCCGCATCCAGACGGTTTATCAGCCGGGGAGCTTCACGCCACTCATCAGAGTTGAAACCGCCACCGGTGAGCTGGCGAAAACGCAGCGCCGCAGCCTGGCGGATGCGCTTCAGCAGTCCGGCGGCGAAGACGGTGGCAGTGTGGTGTTCCCGCCGGTGCTGGTGCAGATGCTCGACCGGCTGGAAAGTGAAATCCTGGCTGACCGGGTGAGTGAGGAAAGCCGCCGCTGGCTGGCATCGTGCGGCCTGACGGTGGAGCAGATACAAAACCAGATGGACCCGGTGTACACGCCGGCGCGAAAAATCCACCTGTACCACTGCGACCATCGCGGCCTGCCGCTGGCGCTTGTCAGCACGGAAGGGGCAACAGAATGGTGCGCAGAATACGATGAATGGGGCAACCTGCTGAATGAAGAGAACCCGCACCAGCTGCAGCAGCTCATCCGCCTGCCGGGTCAGCAGTATGATGAGGAGTCAGGCCTGTATTACAACCGCCACCGCTATTATGACCCGCTGCAGGGGCGGTATATCACTCAGGATCCGATTGGGCTGAAGGGGGGATGGAATTTTTATCAGTATCCGTTAAATCCGGTTCAGTATATAGATTCAATGGGACTGGCATCTAAATATGGACACTTAAATAATGGCGGATATGGAGCGAGACCCAACAAACCGCCTACGCCCGATCCAAGTAAGTTGCCAGACATAGCGAAACAATTAAGACTGCCATATCCTATTGACCAGGCCAGTAGTGCGCCTAATGTTTTCAAAACATTCTTCAGAGCATTAAGTCCTTACGATTACACACTGTATTGCAGGAAGTGGGTAAAACCCAATCTGACTTGTACGCCGCAGGATGATCCCCAGTATCCAGGGATGGAGACAAAGACAGCAAGTGATTACCTGCCACAGACAACTTGGCCAACAACTCAATTACCACCAGGATATACTTGTGCAGAACCCTATTTATTCCCAGACATTAATAAACCCGATGGGCCAGCAACAGCAGGGATAGATGATTTGGGTGAAATTTTAGCTAAAATGAAACAGAGAACATCGAGAGGAATAAGAAAATGAAAAGAGCTTTGTTCTTTTTGCTGATGATATTCGTTAGTTTTGGTGTTATAGCTAATTGCGAAACACAAGCTAAAGATCAAGATTGCTTTACCATTTTCACTAAGGGTACTATTTTTTCCGCGTTTCCTGTCTTAAATAATAAAACCATGTGGAGATGGTATCAGAATGAGGACATAGGTGAGTATTATTGGCAAACAGAGCTTGGTATATGTAAAAATAACAAATTCACACCAAGCGGGGCGAGACTCTTAATTCGCGTCGGATCACTACGCCTTAATGAAAATCATGCAACCAAAGGAACGTTGCAGGAGTTGCTAAATACAGCAGAAAAAACGGCGTTTCTCGGCGATCGGTTTAGAAGTTATATAAGAGCGGGTATCTATCAAAAAAAGAGCAGTGATCCAGCTCAGTTGTTGGCAGTCCTTGATAATTCAATCATGGTTAAATATTTTAAAGATGAGAAGCCAACTTATGCTCGAATGACAGCACATCTCCCGAACAAAGATGAGTCTTACGAATGTTTAACAAAAGTACAGCATGAACTGCTTCGTAGTGAAGAAAAATAAAATCTCTTCCTGAGAAAATAAATTAACTATTCGAAAAAATATGTTCTTAATGGGTATCCAGGAACACCAGAAGGTCGATTTGGAAAAATGGATTCCGATGGTAAGAATATCATATATTCTGAATGTAATGTTTTACCCACAACTTTTGAGATTCGATAGGTGTAGAGCATGAGAAACTCACTAATATTACTTATTATGATATTGTTTACAATATCACACTCAGTATTTGGAAAAGAAAATTCAGCGGAAATTTTAGTAAATAGTCGTGAAATGGCTTTGGAATTATCATATGTTTATATTAAATATATATACGGGAAAGAAAAAGCAGAATTTCAGAAACCATATAGTATTACAGATGACAATAATTGTTGGAAAATCGAGGGAAAACAACCGAAGACGTTAGGAGGAAATTTTACAATACTAATAGCGAAAAAAGATGGGCAAGCGTTGGATGTAATACACAAAATAATCCACTGTTCAGACGATTCAAATATTTTACCAAGGTGTGTTTCGTAACTATTTTGTGTACAATATGACTCTACATATCGACGAAAAAACCACTTGATTTGACAGGAACACATTCAAAAAAATTTCTTTTTCATTTCAGGAGCGATTTTCATCTGTTACTTGAAGTATCTGTGAGATTAAGTGACTCCCCCTAACGTCGTACTAAATAGTAATTACTGGCCATACCGGGAGCAGTATTCGGCGCTTCCCACATGCAGCAGAATAACCGCATCAGCGAAGATGTATTGTATTTTTACTATCACAATGTGTACGGACGGTTTATGGAAAAGAATGAACATTAGATACGCGATGCGGCGGCAGGTTACACGGTTATCACTACGATAGCCAATACTGGCTGGTGCATTACCGCCGTGAACAATAGGACGCCGTACTGCTGGAAATTTCTTACCTTTATGACTCCCCGCGCCGCCGTATTGGGAAACGGGAAGCAATCAAGATGAGGCTGATATAATGTGCGGAATGCCTGAGTATTTTTAGAATAGGGGGGTAATATGTTTGATAGAATATATCTTGGTGATCGAGCAATAAAAAATTGAATTTGATTTATGGAGTAAACAAATTAGAATTCAGGTTAATTTAATCTCAAGGATAGCCTATGGTACAACAGAATGGAATTTTTATGATAATGAAGACTTAGAAGATGGTTATTTGGTATTTTCAGATGTTAGTTTCTTCAATATAACTCCTAATGGCTCTATTCCAGATGATTATATAATTTCAATAATTACAGATAATGTCAATGTTGAATATTTTGAATCAACTATAGTTGCTGTTGGTCAAATTCGAAACACAAATGTTGGTGACATTGATAATATTGGTGAATGTCAAATTTTCATCAGGTATAAAGACAGCTGGATTGAGAATAAACTCAAAGAAAAAATAATTGAATAACCATGTTATGTATAGACATTTTAGATGGAACGAACCAGAGGAAGGCATGCCTCCGACTTGGGTTATATGGGCACGGAGTTTTAGTGTAGTGAACTCAACGACGCAAACCGAATAACCTGCCGCTGGCGCTTATCAGCACGTAAGGGACAACAGCGTAGTACGTAGAATAATCCTACCCACGTAGTATGGACACAGGCCTAAGCGAGGTTCTGGTTTTCAAATTTTTCGGGAGTTAGATGATTGGAGGAACAGATGATAAGAATCGCATTTTTAATAACCAATAAATTTCTTGAGATAGATAGTACCACTCTTGCTGGATATGATTTTAGCGGGATGAATCTACATCGTGCCACCCTCAATGGTTATTGTCTTGATGGGGCGAAATTTGAAAAAACTCATTTAAGAAATGTAATGATTCAACATACATCAACTAGAAATGCTGTCTTTCGCAATGCGGCTCTGATGAATGCTATTCTGAATAACTCAGATTTCACTGGAAGTGATTGTAGTAATTCAAGGTCAATAGGTGAAAATTTTAAAGCAATAGATAATCATGGGAAAGATATAATAAATGGAAAAGGATTGCCTAATGTTTGCAAAATACATGACAACGTATAAGAAAATATTATTCAGAACCTATGTGATTGTATCTTTATTTTTACATACAACACATGGGCGCAGTGTAATAATATTATTATAATGCGCAAGTATGAAAGTGAGGGGAAATACACCGTTAGAAATTTGGTCAAAAATAAAGCTATAGCATTGGAATTAGCTGAGATGTATGTTAAAAATCGTTATGGACATGATGCCGAAGAAGAAAAAAAACCATACAAAATCATGGAATTACCAACAAGTTGGATTGTTGAAGGCACCATTGAATCAGACCAAATTGCTGGTAGGGTTTTTATTATAGAAATAGGCAAAAATGACGGGAGAATTCTAAATTTTGGCCACGGAAAATAAGTATGTAAGGATAAACAAACATCGTGTGTGCTGATGGCAGAGTAGGTGGAGGACTCCAGACAGTCAAACGATAGAAAAAGATAGTCTTTATGGAGGTTCCTGCAATGTCGAATACATACCAGAAAAGAAAGGCAAGTAAAGAGTATGGTTTATACAATCAATGTAAGAAACTAAATGATGATGAATTATTTCGCTTACTTGATAATCGCAATTCATTGAAAAGGATTTCATCTGCCAGAGTATTGCAGCTAAGAGGTGGGCAAGACGCTGTTAGATTGGCAATTGAATTCTGCGCTGACAAAAATTATATCCGTAGAGATATAGGAGCATTTATACTCGGGCAAATAAAAGTTTGCAAAAAATGCGAAGATAGCGTTTTTAATATTTTAAAAAAGATGGCACTGAATGATAAAAGTGCTTGCGTTCGAGCTACAGCAATCGAGTCAACTGCTCAGCGATGCAAGAAAAACCCAATTTATTCACCTAAAATAGTAGAACAATCTCAAATTACTGCTTTTGATAAATCGGCTAATGTCAGACGTGCTACGGCATTTGCTATTTCTGTTATCAATGATAAAGAAACAATTCCACTATTGATTAATCTGTTAAAAGATCCAAATGGAGATGTCAGAAACTGGGCCGCATTTGCAATAAATATCAATAAATATGATAATAGTGATATTAGGGATTATTTTGTGGAGATGCTTCAGGATAAAAATGAGGAAGTCCGTATTGAAGCAATAATCGGACTTTCCTACAGAAAAGATAAAAGGGTTTTATCTGTTTTATGCGATGAGTTAAAAAAAAATACTGTTTATGATGATATCATTGAAGCTGCGGGTGAATTAGGTGATAAAACGCTACTTCCTGTTTTAGATACTATGTTGTACAAGTTTGATGACAATGAAATTATAACTTCCGTTATTGATAAGCTGAAGCGTTCATAGCGTGAGTTGCCTATGCACAGTGAGGTATTCCCGCCGGCACGGTGCAGATGCTCGACCGGCTGGAAAGTGAAATCCTGGCTGACCGGGTGAGTGAGGAAAGCCGACGCTGGCTGGCATCGTGCGGCCTGACGGTGGCGCAGATGCAAAACCAGATGGACCCGGTGTACACGCCGGCGCGAAAAATCCACCTGTACCACTGCGACCATCGCGGCCTGCCGCTGGTGCTTATCAGCACGGAAGGGGCAACAGAATGGTGCGCAGAATACGATGAGTGGGGCAACCTGCTGAATGAAGAGAACCCGCACCAGCTGCAGGGGCGGTATATCACTCAGGATCCGATTGGACTGAAGGGGGGATGGAATTTTTATCAGTATCCGTTGAATCCGATAACTGATATTGACCCGTTGGGATTAGCGACCTGTTTATACAGCATAACTTTAGGTATGCTTTCATGCGTTTCAGATACGCCAAGTGATGATAATTCTTATGGTGTGCTTACTATTTCAGTCGCCTCTGGTAATAATGGTAATAATATGCAATGTAAAAATAATCCTGGTTGTACACACTTACAAAATAGAGGCCCAATACCTCCAGGGGTATGGAGCTGGAATGTTAATGGTCCTGGAGCAACTAATAGAAAACCTAATGGTATACGTTTAGTACCGTCAGCAAATACAGAAACGTATAATCGTGATGGATTTTTAACACATAGTTGTTTAAACGCTTTTGGTCCATCTTTAGGACCTCGATTCTGTTCCGAGGGTTGTATAACTGGTTCATCTAATGACATGCAAAAATTAAATGAGCTAATATTTTCAGAGCCAGATAGCACATTAACAGTGACGGACTAGAAATATGGCAAGGTTATTAACAATTGTGCTTTTTTTCTCTATTTCTGCGAATGCAGTTACTGTAAACCAATTTCAGAGAGAGTTGGATTTGGCAGACAAGGCAATATTATGGGCACTAATATCAGCCAGTACCCAAGAGGGACGAAAAGCGTGTTCACTTAGCTATTTTTCATGTAAAGCCGCAGAGGCTGAACTCGGACTGGCATATATGGCTGCTAATGATAACAAGGCATTTCTCACATCCTTATCTAGAATAATGATGTACAAAATAGATGCTGGACTTTCCGAATCCTATACATGCTATTTATTAAGCAAGGGAAAGATCATAAGACCATATCTGAAGAATCTAAATCCACACCAACTTGTCGCTGATTGCATTGAAACTGTAAATAAAAGATAAAAATAAAAAAATCATTGATATAGATTCAGTTAATATTTGCAATGATAATAAAAATATAAATTGGAGAGTTAATAGTACTATTGTAGCCATTGATGATTCTATAAAATGCATCGATGAATAATAACTTAATTATATTTAAAAATATATTAATGACTCACTCTCCAGGAGTTTTTTAACTTAGTGTTATAATGAATACGATAATTAAAAGTGAAGAGAAAAATAGTTGTATACATATATTACATGAACCTACATTGTGATCTATAAATTAAATATTTTTAAATGTGACTGTCATCCTTCAGATAATAAAGCCATCATCGCAATAGATGGAAAAGCACTCCTGCTCTTTTTTGATTAGAGCCGTGGCAGAGGAACAACTCATATCATCATTGCGATCTCGACAATGTATGGTCTGATCCTTCGGCAGATCAAGACGGATAAAAAATCCAATGAGTTCACACTCATCCCGAACTTCTTAACATAATGGATATTAACGAAAAATCATCGCAGCCAATGAAGTAATATGCAAAAATAATTAGTCCTTACAGGGAGCAAAGTTCCATAATCTCCCCCTTCCCTACTCAATGATCCAAATAAAGATAATGCATCCAACTGGTCATTCTCAGCAGCACCTTCCGCATCACCGAAACATGGCTGAAATGGTCGGAGTAAACTGCCACCTGGGCGTAGATGCCGTCGGGTAAGGCATC
>OKVX01001325.1_pt1 | contig 10329 bp, 9 predicted proteins | sample 1606941 | NCBI WGS metagenome assembly OKVX01 (sample SAMN03281016, study PRJEB24777) | human gut metagenome | isolation source: fecal sample PR161 from 1 month old female Malay infant, caesarean... | reverse complement strand
GTTGCAGGCGAAGAAGCAGTTCGTGAATACAAAAAAGGCGACGAAATCGCTGCAGTTGTTCTGCAGGTTGACGCAGAGCGTGAGCGTATCTCCCTGGGCGTTAAACAGCTCGCAGAAGATCCGTTCAACAACTGGGTTGCACTGAACAAGAAAGGCGCAATCGTAAACGGTAAAGTGACTGCAGTTGACGCTAAAGGCGCAACCGTAGAACTGGCTGACGGCGTTGAAGGTTACCTGCGCGCTTCTGAAGCTTCACGTGACCGCGTTGAAGATGCCACTCTGGTTCTGAACGTAGGCGACGACGTTGAAGCTAAGTTCACCGGTGTTGACCGTAAGAACCGTGCAATCAGCCTGTCTGTTCGTGCTAAAGACGAAGCTGATGAGAAAGATGCAATCGCAACTGTTAACAAACAGGAAGATGCAAACTTCTCTAACAACGCAATGGCTGAAGCTTTCAAAGCAGCTAAAGGCGAGTAATATCAGGTTCTCAGCATCATTTGAGCTGTAACGCATTTACAGCGCGAAGGATGAGGAGCAAACTTGACAGATTACAGGATTCGTCCTGTAATCAATAACAAAGGGCGGCTACGGCCGCCCTTGTTTAATGAGCTGTTCAGCTAATTGGTTTGAAAGGAACCGGAGGAATCATGACCAAGTCAGAATTGATTGAAAGACTTGCCAGTCAGCAACCGCATATCCCTGCCAAGGCAGTGGAAGATGCCGTAAAAGAGATGCTGGAGCATATGGCCTCCACTCTTGCCCAGGGCGAGCGCATTGAAATCCGCGGTTTCGGTAGTTTTTCTCTGCACTATCGTGCTCCACGTACCGGGCGTAACCCGAAGACTGGCGATAAAGTCGAGCTGGAAGGTAAGTACGTTCCACACTTTAAGCCGGGTAAAGAACTGCGCGATCGCGCCAATATTTACGGCAACTGAGTTTAGCCATCAGGTTAAACTGGGTTCAAAAGAAAGCACCTCCGGGTGCTTTTTTTGTACTTATCGTTTTTATTCTGAAGCTGTGCCGCAATCCCCGTGTCGTTTTCTGCAAACCGACAAAAACAGTGCAGCGCGCGCTGTAACCTGCATTTTATTCAACTGACGCCTCTCTCCCTCTTCTTACATACTGCCGCCCTGAAACAGGGAGGTCGTAATGGGAATTCCCACACTAAGTCTGTGCGCCATTCTGGCGATAGTGCCGCTACTCTGGTTACCTGAACTACCTGCACGGCATACTGTATGGATCATGGTTGCCGGTGGGGTGTTGCTGGGCTTACAGCGAAGCTTCAGTCTGAAGTGTATCGGTATGGGGTTGTTATTTTGCGCGTGGGGCATTCTGGCTGCGCAGGAAAGCGTCTGGCCGATGCAGCATTTAACCACCGGTGCAGTCAAGGCTGAGGTAGAGATCACCGCCACCGATGGCGCAACAGTCCATCAGGGGAAAATCGTTGCACTTAATGGCAAACGCTGGTGGGCATCGACGGGCATCGTGCTGTATGGCAATTACCTGCCGCAAAAGGCCTGCGCGGGTCAGCGCTGGGCCATGACGCTCAGGCTCAGGCCTGTACACGGTGAACTGAACGACGGGGGATATGATCCTCAGCGAAATGCTTTTGCCCGGCATCAAACGTTAAGCGGACGTTTTACACGGGCAGAAATCATTGATGAACGCTGCAGCTTGCGTGCCCGCTATCTGTCATCGCTGCACGACACCCTTTCAGCCTATCGATGGGGAGCGGTGATCCTGGGGCTGGGGATGGGCGAGCGCCTGGATGTGCCCCGGGAAATAAAAACACTGATGCGTGAAACCGGCACGTCGCATCTGATGGCGATCTCGGGTTTGCACATCGCGCTGGCGGCTTCCATCGTCTGGTTGCTTGCCAGGGGTTTTCAGTTTTTATTGCCGTGTCAGTGGATCCGCTGGCAGATGCCACTGCTTGCGGGACTGTTTTTTGCGGCCTTCTACGCATGGCTAACGGGTTTGCAGCCGCCAGCATTACGCACGGTCATCGCGCTTGCGGTGCTGGCCGCTCTGCGGATCGGCGCGCGTCAGTGGTCTGCATGGCAGGTCTGGTGTAGCTGTATTGCAGCGATACTCATCGTTGATCCGCTGGCGGTGCTTTCTCAAAGCCTGGCGTTGTCAGCGTTTGCTGTCGCGGCGTTGATTTTCTGGTATCAGTGGCTGCCACTCCCCAGCTGGCGCTGGACTCGCCGGGTGCGACCCCTGATAAATTTACTCTATCTGCAGGTTGGGATGTTGCTCCTGCTCCTGCCTTTGCAGGTGTTGATGTTCCATGGCTTCAGCGTCTCTTCGCTGGTGGCCAATCTCTTTGCCGTTCCGCTGGTGACCTTTATCTCGGTTCCGCTGATCCTGCTCGGTATGCTACTGCACCTGCTCCCGCTGGTCCCCCTGGAGACTGGCGTATGGTTTGCGGCAGATAAGTCCCTGGCCGGATTGTTCTGGTTGCTGCAGCGTCTGCCTGATGGCTGGCAGGACGTCGATGAGCGCTGGCAGTACCTGACATTGCTGCCCTGGCTGGCCATTATCGGCTGGCGTTTTCGCTCCTGGAAAAGCATGCCGGCGGTGTGTCTGACAGGAACTGTCGTGCTGGCATCCCCATTCATGCGAACGGAGAAAACCGATAGCTGGACGTTGCATATGCTGGATGTGGGGCAGGGGCTATCAATGGTTATTGAGCGGCAGGGTAAAGCGCTTCTATACGACACCGGTCCCGGCTGGCCTGGGGGAGACAGTGCGCAGCAGTTGATCATTCCGTGGTTACGCTGGCATCACCTGCAACCAGAGGGCGTTATTCTCAGTCACGAGCACCTGGACCATGCTGGTGGTCTGGCATCGCTGCAGGCGGCATGGCCAGACTTGTGGGTACGAAGCCCGCTGGGGTGGGCGCAGCATCTTCCCTGCTTTCGCGGGCAGCAGTGGAAATGGCAGGGGCTAACATTGACCGTTCACTGGCCACCGGCTGGATCCTCTGCCCTGGGTAACAATCGCTCCTGCGTGGTTAAAATTGATGACGGTGAGCAGAGTGTTTTGCTGACAGGGGACATTGAAGCGCAAGCGGAACAGGCTATGCTTAGCCATTACTGGCGTTATCTGATGTCAACGGTGATACAGGTGCCGCACCATGGCAGTAATACCTCCTCATCGTTGCCGCTGGTACAACGGGTGGGAGGCGAAATCGCGCTGGATTCTGCGGCCCGTTACAATGCGTGGCGATTCCCGTCAGTGAAGGTGGTGAAGCGTTATCGAAAAGAGGGCTATGTCTGGCACGATACCCCACATTCGGGCCAAATATCGGTGACGTTTTCGCAACATGCCTGGCAAATCCGACGGTTGCGGGAGCAATATTTACCGCGTTGGTATCATCAGTGGTTTGGCGCGCCCGTCGATAACGGGTAGAATATGCGGCTATTTCAACAGATGCTGGTTTTTTGAATGCATAACGACAAAGATCTCTCCACGTGGCAAACCTTCCGCCGACTCTGGCCGATGATTGCACCTTTTAAAGCAGGTTTAATCGTGGCGGGTATAGCGTTAGTTCTCAACGCAGCCAGCGATACTTTTATGTTATCGCTCCTCAAACCGTTACTGGATGACGGTTTTGGTAAAACGGATCGCTCAGTGTTGCTATGGATGCCTCTGGTGGTGATCGGACTGATGATCTTACGCGGTATCACCAGCTATATTTCCAGTTATTGCATCTCCTGGGTGTCAGGAAAAGTGGTCATGACAATGCGCCGTCGGCTGTTCAGCCACATGATGGGCATGCCGGTGGCCTTCTTTGACAAACAATCGACGGGTACGTTGCTGTCACGTATTACCTATGACTCAGAGCAGGTGGCATCCTCTTCCTCCAGCGCACTGATTACCGTTGTGCGTGAAGGTGCGTCAATTATCGGTCTGTTCGTGATGATGTTCTATTACAGCTGGCAGCTGTCGCTGATCCTCATCGTGCTGGCACCGGTTGTTTCTGTCGCGATCCGCGTCGTTTCAAAGCGTTTTCGCAATATCAGTAAGAATATGCAGAATACGATGGGGCAGGTGACCACAAGTGCTGAACAGATGCTGAAAGGACATAAAGAGGTGTTGATTTTCGGCGGGCAGGAGGTCGAAACAAAACGCTTCGATAAAGTCAGCAACAAAATGCGTCTGCAGGGGATGAAAATGGTCTCGGCCTCTTCAATCTCTGACCCCATTATTCAGCTGATTGCCTCTCTGGCTCTGGCATTCGTCCTGTATGCGGCAAGCTTCCCGAGCGTAATGGAAACGCTGACGGCGGGGACCATCACCGTTGTGTTCTCTTCCATGATTGCGCTGATGCGTCCGCTGAAGTCGCTGACCAACGTTAACGCCCAGTTCCAGCGCGGGATGGCAGCATGCCAGACGCTGTTCAGCATCCTGGATTCCGAGCAAGAGAAAGACGAAGGCACTCGCGTCATTGAGCGCGCAAAGGGCGATGTCGAATTCCGCAACGTGACCTTCACTTACCCTGGCCGTGAAGCTCCAGCATTACGTAACATCAACCTGACCATTCCGGCAGGCAAAACCGTTGCGCTGGTCGGCCGTTCCGGTTCGGGTAAATCGACGATTGCCAGCCTGATTACCCGTTTCTACGACATCGATCAGGGTGAAATTCTGTTAGACGGTCACGACCTGCGGGAATACACCCTGCAGTCGCTGCGTAACCAGGTTGCGCTGGTGTCTCAGAACGTGCATCTGTTCAACGATACTGTTGCGAACAATATTGCCTATGCACGCACTGAAGAGTACAGCCGCGAGCAGATTGAAGAAGCCGCTCGCATGGCCTATGCCATGGACTTTATTAACAAGATGGACAACGGCCTGGATACCATCATCGGTGAGAATGGAGTTCTGCTCTCCGGTGGTCAACGCCAGCGTATCGCCATCGCCCGTGCACTGCTGCGTAACAGCCCTATTCTGATCCTTGACGAAGCAACCTCTGCTTTGGATACAGAATCTGAACGTGCAATTCAGTCTGCGCTGGATGAACTGCAAAAGAACCGTACATCACTGGTGATTGCACACCGCCTGTCAACGATTGAACAGGCTGACGAAATCGTTGTTGTGGAGGATGGGGTCATTGTAGAACGCGGTAGCCATACCGATTTACTGGCACAGCGTGGTGTTTACGCTCAGCTCCATAAGATGCAGTTCGGCGAATGATTGCCCGCATCTGGTCCGGTGAGTCCCCGCTGTGGCTGCTGCTTCTGCCGCTCTCCTGGCTGTATGGTCTGGTGAGCGGCATTATCCGTCTGCTTTACCGTCTGGGGCTAAAGCGGGCGTGGCGTGCGCCGGTGCCGGTTGTCGTGGTGGGCAACCTCACGGCAGGGGGGAACGGTAAAACCCCGGTGGTCATCTGGCTGGTTGAGCAACTGCAAAAGCGCGGCATCCGCCCCGGCGTGGTGTCGCGAGGTTACGGCGGCAAAGCGGCGCACTATCCACTGCTCCTGACGCCGGACACGACGACCGCCGAGGCGGGGGATGAGCCGGTATTGATTTATCAGCGCACTGGCGCGCCTGTCGCAGTCTCTCCGGTGCGTAGTGATGCTGTTCAGGCGTTGCTTGCCGAACACGACGTGCAAATAATTATTACCGATGACGGTCTGCAGCATTACGCGCTGGCGCGTGATAAAGAGATTGTGGTCATCGATGGCGTCCGCCGTTTTGGCAACGGCTGGTGGCTGCCTGCAGGCCCCATGCGTGAACGCGCTTCGCGCATGAAGTTCGTGGATGCGGTGATTGTTAACGGCGGTGTGGCACAGCCGGGGGAGATCCCGATGCAACTCCAGCCAGGCATGGCAATTAACCTGTTGACCGGTGAACGACAGGCCGTTTCCCGGCTACCCGCGCTGGTCGCGATGGCAGGTATTGGTCATCCTCCGCGTTTCTTCGCAACGCTGGAACAGTGTGGTGCCCGCCTTGAAAAACGTGTTCCGCTGGCCGATCACCAGGCGCTGGTGGCGGAGCAGGTAGACGCGTTGACAACATCCGGTCAGACATTAATCATGACCGAAAAAGATGCGGTGAAATGCCGCGCTTTTGCGAAAGAAAACTGGTGGTATCTGCCGGTTGACGCTGAACTCAGCGGCGAGCAGCCGGAACACTTGCTCCAGGAACTGATTGCGTTGGTGCATTAAGAGCTTACGCGGTTCTGGTGGCGCTTTGACTGACAGGAAAACGCATGTCTTTACCGCAACTCTCGCTTTCAGCCGCACGTAACTTGCACCTTGCCGCGCAAGGACTTCTTAAAAAGCCCCGTCGCCGCGCGCAGCCTGCCGATATCCTCACTACCGTGCAACGCATGTCGTTGTTGCAAATCGACACCATCAACATTGTGGCTCGTAGCCCCTACCTGGTGCTCTTCAGTCGGCTGGGCAATTATCCGCCTCAGTGGCTCGATGATGCGCTCAGCAAGGGAGAGCTGATGGAATACTGGGCACATGAAGCCTGTTTCCTGCCCCGCAGCGATTTTGCCCTGGTTCGCCACCGTATGCTCGCCCCGGAAAAAATGGGCTGGAAATACCGGCAGGCGTGGATGCACGAGCATGCGGCTGAGATTGAGCAGCTCATTGCCCATATCGCGGAAAAGGGGCCAGTACGTTCCGCGGATTTTGAACATCCACGAAAAGGGGCAAGCGGCTGGTGGGAATGGAAGCCGCACAAGCGTCATCTCGAAGGGTTGTTTACATCAGGCAAGGTGATGGTAGTCGAGCGGCGTAATTTTCAACGGGTGTACGACCTGACGCAGCGGGTGATGCCTCACTGGGACGACGAGCGCGACCTGCTCACACAGGAGGCAGCCGAAGCCGTCATGCTTGAAAACAGCGCCCGCAGTCTGGGTATTTTCCGTCCGCAATGGCTGGCCGATTATTACCGTCTCCGACAGCCCGCGCTGAAACCGTTGCTGGATAACTGGCAGCGTGAACAGCGGGTTATCCCGGTCTCTGTAGAGAAGTTGGGCGAAATGTGGCTGTATGCGGATTTACTCCCGCTGCTGCCACAAGCTGAAGCAGGTAAACTTCAGGCAACCCATAGCGCGGTGCTGTCACCTTTTGATCCGGTGGTCTGGGACAGAAAACGGGCCGAGCAGCTGTTTGATTTCAGCTACCGGCTGGAGTGCTACACTCCCGCGCCAAAGCGCCAGTACGGTTACTTTGTTTTGCCCCTGTTGCACAAGGGACAACTGGTAGGGCGCATGGATGCCAAAATGCACCGTAAAACCGGCACGCTAGAGGTCATTGCGCTGTATCTGGAAGAGGGCGTCAGGATAACCGCGCCCCTGGAAAAAGGGTTAACATCCGCCATCAATGATTTCGCCTGCTGGCAGAAGGCCTGCGAAGTGACGCTGGGCCGCGTGCCTGACGGACTCTTTACATCCTGTCGAAGTGGCTGGGAAACAGGCACGCCCTGAAAAGGGAATGTGATAAGCTTTAGCGATTACCCATACGGAGGAACTATGGATCACCGTTTACTTGAAATTATTGCCTGCCCGGTGTGCAACGGCAAACTCTACTATAGCCAGGACAAACAAGAGCTGATTTGCAAACCGGACAGCCTCGCTTTCCCGCTGCGTGACGGTATTCCGGTACTGCTGGAAAACGAAGCCCGCTCCCTGGTGGCTGAAGAGAGCAAACCATGAGCTTTGTCGTCATTATTCCTGCCCGTTACGCCTCAACGCGTCTGCCGGGTAAGCCGCTGGTAGATATCAACGGCAAGCCAATGATTGTGCATGTCCTTGAACGCGCCCGTGAGTCCGGCGCTGACCGTATTATCGTGGCCACCGATCATCCTGATGTTGCGCGTGCGGTTGAAGCCGCAGGCGGGGAAGTATGCATGACCCGCGCCGATCACCAGTCTGGTACTGAACGTCTGGCTGAAGTGGTTGAGAAATGCGCGTTCAGCGACGATACGGTAATCGTTAACGTGCAGGGCGATGAGCCTATGATCCCGGCGGCGATTATTCGTCAGGTGGCGGAAAACCTGGCGCAGCGTCAGGTTGGCATGGCAACTCTCGCGGTACCTATCCACCACGCGGAAGAAGCGTTCAACCCGAACGCGGTGAAGGTCGTGACGGATGCGGAGGGCTATGCGCTCTATTTCTCCCGTGCCACCATCCCGTGGGATCGTGATCGCTTTGCGGTGTCCAAAGAGACCATTGGCGATACCTTCCTGCGCCATATTGGCATCTACGGCTATCGCGCGGGCTTTATTCGCCGCTATGTAACCTGGACACCGAGTCCGCTGGAGCATATTGAAATGCTGGAACAGCTTCGTGTGCTCTGGTACGGCGAAAAGATCCACGTTGCCGTCGCCGAAGTGGTGCCTGGTACAGGCGTAGACACCCCAGAAGATCTTGAGCGCGTTCGCGCTGAATTGCGTTAATCCTTGCGGCATCCCTCTTTTGGGAGGGATGCACTCCTCCGTTTATTTACTCTTATCTTTTCCATAATTGATCTCCGCAGGGTGACATCTGCGTCCTGCGCGCTCATTATAAAAGCAGTAGTCTTAATGGGGGTAATCTCATATGGAACAGCTGCGTGCCGAACTGAGTCACCTGCTTGGCGAGAAGTTAAGCCGGGTGGAATGTGTAAGTGAAAAGGCAGATACCGCGCTCTGGTCGTTGTACGACAGTCAGGGAAACCCAATGCCGCTGATGGCCCGAAGCTTTACCTCGCCGGGTGTGGCCAGGCAGCTCGCCTGGAAAATTTCAATGCTCGCGCGGCAAGGAACCGTGCGTATGCCGACGGTTTACGGAGTGATGACGCATGAAGAGCACCCCGGTCCGGATGTTCTGCTGATTGAGCGTTTACGCGGAGTATCCGTTGAAGCCCCGGCGCGTACACCGGAGCGCTGGGAACAGCTGAAAGACCAGATTGTGGAGGCTCTGCTGGCCTGGCACCGGCAGGATAGCCGTGGCCTTGTGGGACCCGTCGACAGCACTCAGGAAAATCTCTGGCCGCTGTGGTATCGCCAGCGGGTGGAGGTGCTGTGGGGAACGCTTAATCAGTTCAACAACACCGGCTTGACCATGCAGGATAAACGTATCCTGTTCCGCACCCGGGAGTGTTTACCGGCGCTGTTTGAGGGCTTTAACGACAACTGCGTGTTGATACACGGTAATTTTACCCTGCGTAGCATGCTTAAAGATTCTCGTAGCGATCAGCTTCTGGCAATGCTGGGGCCAGGGGTCATGCTCTGGGCTCCGCGCGAGTATGACCTGTTCAGGCTCAGCGACAGCGCGGCCGCTGAAGGCTTGCTGTGGCACTATCTGCAGCGCGCGCCCGTTGCGGAGGCGTTTCTCTGGCGGCGCTGGCTTTATTTATTGTGGGATGAAGTGGCGCAGCTGGTGAATACCGGACGTTTCAACCGCGGCAACTTTGACCTTGCGACAAAATCACTCCTGCCCTGGCTCGCCTGAGGAGCCTTTCAGCCACTGCCAGACGCGTCCCAGCGTCTCATAGCCGACGCGATCGCTATGCATCAACCACATCGGGGACGGGATCACCCGTTCCCATGGGTTGAGCGGGGCGTTAATGGCCATCTGGTTCGCCGGCGCGGGAAGCGGGTGCAGTCCTTGTTTTTCGAAGAAAATCATTGCCCTTGGCAGATGCGAAGCAGATGTAACCAGTAAGAACGGAACATCGCCAATAGCCTGTTTCACCGCTGCGGCTTCTTCTTCGGTATCTTTCGGACTGTCCAGCGTGATAATAGCGGAGCGCGGCACGCCGAGGGATTCCGCCACCCTGGCGCCGGCTTCAGCCGTGCTGACCGGGTTGGTTTTGGCTGGCGCGCCGGTGAAGATCATTTTTGATCCCGGATTAGCCAGCCACAGGCGAATACCTTCGTTCAGGCGCGGCAGGCTGTTATTGATCAGGTTGGAGCTGGGGGCCCAGTTTGGATCCCAGGTATACCCACCGCCCAGCACCACGATGTACTCCACTTTCTGGTTTCCCTGCCAGGTTGGGTAGGTGTTTTCGATGGGACGTAACAGTTTGTCTGCGACGGGTTGCAGGCTCAGCAGCAGCAGTACCAGCCAGCCGAAGGTGATCAGCGTTTTGCCACTTTTCTGAAAGCGACTAAACCACACCAGCCCCAGCCCCAGCGCGATGATGAGCAGCAGTAGCGGAAGGGGAAGCATCATGCCTCCAATGTATTTCTTCAGGGTAAAAAGCATCCTTTTTGGTTCCTTTTTTAACCATATAGCAGGCGAATACCCGTGATATTACACCAGAGAGGTTCATTCTCCGCGCGGGTGTGACAAAATAGCGGTTTTGCAGTTAGCGAGTGGAACTC
>OKVX01001318.1_pt1 | contig 10369 bp, 10 predicted proteins | sample 1606941 | NCBI WGS metagenome assembly OKVX01 (sample SAMN03281016, study PRJEB24777) | human gut metagenome | isolation source: fecal sample PR161 from 1 month old female Malay infant, caesarean... | reverse complement strand
GGCGACCACCGAGATCTACACTAGATCGCTCGTCGGCAGCGTCAGATGTGTATAAGAGACAGTTATATCTCTTAAGGCTTATAATAATTAACTTCTTCTTTAAGTTTTTCTATTGATTTAACTTTTATTTTACCTGAATTATAATCAAGAATTCCTTCTTCTATTAATTGATTTATTATTCTATTTATACTTCTAATATTAGAACCTACCCCTTCAACTAATAAATCCTTAGTAATTCCTAAATTATTTTTATGAAGTGTATTTAATATTACCCTATATCTTAAATTATAAAAGGCATTAACTCGTTCTCTTTTGCAACATTCATAATTTCTCTCTGCTATAAGCTTACTTATAAATAATGAAAATTTATTATCTAATTCTATCCACTTAATAAAAGATTCTTTGCTTATCTCTAAGGTCTCACATTGTGATAGAGCCTCCACTGTAGTAACTACTTCCTTATTAATTAAGGCTTCTAGTTCACCAAATATTGTAGCTTCACTATCAATATCTTCTAGATATATAGCTCCTGTAAAATCACAATGATATGTTTTAATTTTTCCCTTTAATAAGATATATACAAAATCACAATTCTCATTTTGAACTAATAACTTTTCTCCATATTTAAAACTTCTATTCTTTAATTCTTTTTTAATTTCCTTTGGACAGTTATTTATAAACTCTATTAATTCATAACTCTTCATACATAATCACACCCATAAAAATAGTTTTATCTATTATAGTGTTAATTTATTTTCTCCTTGCTCCTTAAAGCTTGCATACCATTCTAATAAACCTGATATTGATAAGATTAATTGAATAGCAACTAAAATTAACATTACATAGTATCCATTTAGTATATATATAATTATAAATAATATGTTACTTAATATCCATAAAATCCAATTTTCATATAACTTTTTACTTAACCAATATTGGGCTACTAATCCAAGTACTGCAGTTAAACTATCTAGAATTGCATTTTGAGCATGTAATATATTTATTTCTACATATCCCCAAACTGCCCAAGCTGCCAATATAATTATAGTCCATAATATCTGTCCCTTTTTAGTTAACCCTGATGTTACTACATTGTCCTCTTGATCTGAATTTTTAACCCAATAGTACCAACCAAATATGTTGAATCCAACTTGGAAACATGCTAACACAGCTAATGCATATAATCCAGTATTGTAATATGCTACTACTGTTATTATCCCAAATATAAAATTGGACACTTTTTCTCTAGATAATAACCAAACATTTATTATTCCCATTACTGAAGCAAAAATTTCTATAATACTTGAGTTTATTGAAAATCCCACTAATAAACATATAGCACATGCTACTACAACGAATATTGGGCTACAAGTATATGAAGTGAATTTTTTCATTAATTCCATAAATAATATCCTCCTAAATTTAAAATATTTCTCTTAAAAATTCTTTATAATCATTTGTTCTTGATAGCAAAATACTAAATATTTTTTATCTAATATCTCTTTAAAAATTCTTTTACTATACTTGTACACTTCTCTGTAATACTCTGGAAATTTGCCATAGCTTCTTCATGAGTTATTTCAGCTTCTGAATAAGCGGCAGCTAAACAAGGTACACCAGAAAAACCTAATACTTTTATTCCACAATGATTAGCTACTATAACTTCTGGAACTGTAGACATTCCTACTACATCTGCTCCTAAGGATGCAGCCATTAAGGTTTCCACTGCTGTTTCATAACTTGGACCTGAAAACATTGCATATACTCCCTCTTTTAAATTTATATCTAAATCTTTAGCAATATTTTTAACTTCTTCTCTTAAATCTTTGTCATAAGGATAAGCTAAGTCTGGAAATCTTTCACCAAACTCTAATAAATTCTCTCCTCTCAAAGGATTATCTCCAGTGAAGTTTATATGATTTCTTATTACAACTAAATCTCCAGCTTCAATAGATTCTTTAGCCTGTCCTGAACAATTAGTTACTACAAGAGTTTCAACTCCTAAAAGTTTCATTACTCTAATAGGTAATGTTATCCTTTGCATTGAGTGCCCCTCATAATAATGGCATCTTCCTTTCATAGCAATAACTTCTCTACCATGTAACTTTCCAATTATTAAAGTTCCTTCATGCCCAGCAATAGTAGGTACTGGGAAATTAGGTATATCCATATATCTATAATATTCTGCCTCTTCTATTTCATTTGCCAAATCTCCTAATCCAGTTCCTAAAACTAAGCCTATTTTAGGAGAATATTTACTTTTAGATTTTATATATTCATAAGCTTCTTTAATTTCTTTTGATAAGTTCATTTTAAATTCTCCTCTCAATGTATTTCTTACAAGCTTATTATCAAATATTAAGTAAATGTTTTCAAGGACATTTGTCCAAGACTTTCATATAGGTTTTATACTAAAAAATATACCTTTTAAACTAAAAGTATTTTTAAATTAATAAAAAATCCTTGGAAATAAGAGATAGTTCTTTTTTTCTTATACTTATTTTAAAATTTCTTAATACAAAGTAAAATTCTTACATATACTTCCATTAAAAATAATTTAAAAATAAAATAAATTTATTATAGCGAACAATATAAACTATTGATATTTGAATTTTTCGTGATATAATAATTGTATTAAATTTTAACTCGTATATAATCGGTAATATGGTCCGAAAGTTTCTACCTGCTAACCGTAAAATAGCAGACTACGAGGAGTTGTACTATAAATTCTAGTAATTCTAGTTTTTAAAGCAACACCTCTAAAAAGGTGTTGTTTTTTTATTAAGTATAACTTCCTAAAAGTTATAAGAAACCTTTCTTTATATGAGTTTTAAGATTTAAAGTATATTATTCCAATAAAAAATTCTCTTAAAATACTTTTTAATAGAACTCATATTTTTTATTTTAAAACTTATAGGGAATTTTTATTTTGGATATAAATTTAAATCTTAATATGTAAATTCTAAAAAACTATAAGGAGATGAAATTATGGAAAAGCAAAACTTAAAAAACACGGAAGTTAACTTAATCTATGGAGTAGATGATGATTTAGATTTGCCAAAAAAAGTTCTCTTTGGACTTCAACATATATTTGCTGCTTTTGGTGGAATTATAGTAGTACCCTTAGTTATTGCAACTTCTCTTGGCTTTGATAGTAAAGTAACAACAGCCTTAATAAGTGCTTCTATACTTGGTTCTGGACTAGCTACCATTATTCAAGCTAAAGGAGTTGGCAAAGTTGGAGCAAGAGTTGCCTGTATTATGGGTACTGATTTTACCTTTGTATCCCCTGCAATTTCAGTTGGCTCAGTTCTTGGATTACCTGGAATAATTGGAGCTACAATACTCGGTTCTTTATTTGAAGTTATTTTAAGTTTCTTTATAAAACCTTTAATGAAATTTTTCCCACCACTTGTTACAGGTACCGTAGTTGCCTTAATAGGATTAACTCTACTTCCTGTATCAATTGATTGGGCCGCAGGTGGTGCTGGTTCAGCTAATTATGCTAGTTTAGAAAACTTAGCTGTGGCTATGTTTGTATTAGTAATAACTCTTTTACTTAATAACTATGGAAAAGGAATGATAAGTAGTGCCTCAATACTTATAGGTATAGTTGTAGGATACATAGTTTGTATTCCTCTTGGACTAGTTGACTTTACTCCTGTAAAGGAAGCAAGTTGGCTATCATTCCCTAAAATCCTTGAATTCGGAGTAACTTTTGATGCTAAGGCAGTTATGGCCTTTATACCTGCTTACTTTGTAGCCACAATAGGAACTGTAGGATGTTTAAAGGCTATTGGAGAGACATCTAATATTGATATTGGTGATAAAAGAGTGGCCGCTGGAGTATTATCTGATGGTGTAGGAAGTGCCTTAGGTGGACTAGTAGGTTCTTGTCCTAATACTTCTTTTAGTCAAAATATAGGTATTATTTCTCTAACTAAGGTAGCTAGCCGTCATGTGGCTGTAATGGCTGGGATACTATTAGTTATCCTTGGATTCTTACCTAAAGTGGCTGCCATAATAACAGGGATACCAAATCCAGTTCTAGGTGGCGTAGGTATAATGATGTTTGGAACAGTTGCGGCAGCTGGTATTAGAACACTAAGTAATATAAAACTTACAGAGCGTAATCTTTTAATAATAGCTATCTCTATGGGACTTGGACTAGGAGTTACATTTAGACCTGATGTAATTCATAACCTTCCAGAAGCAATTAGAATGATCTTCTCTTCTGGAATCTCAACTGGAACAATAGCTGCCCTAATCCTAAATGCAGTATTAAAAGAAAGTCCAACATCAATGGAATTTGAAAATATGTATGATGAAGAAAAAAAGGCTAGTTAAAAAATTTAAAAGTTAATTAATATAGTAATCTTAACTATTCACTATTAATAAATAAAATCTAATTAAAAACTAAATATATTTTTATTACATAATATACAAATAAAACTTATAAATAAATTCCGAGAATTACTGAATTTCGCTAAGAATTTATAGCAATTACTCCGAAGATTTTACTAAAGCGAAAAACTCCCTTCGGTCAAACAGTTTCGCTTCTTAAGGTAAAATCTTCTACGTAATAGCTTAAATTCTAAAGCTCATTCAGATATTCTCTTCATATTATTTATAAGTTTTATTTTAGTTTTAATATAAACATATTTTTAATCTATATATCTGAAGTTTTTCATGCTTATGTCTAATACTTTAAAAGAATGGGTAACTGACCCTGTTGATATAAAATCAACTCCCGTTTTGGCTATTTCCCTAATATTATCTAATGTTACATTTCCTGAAGCCTCTACCTCTACTCTATTATCTATTAATTTCACAGCTTCTTTTAATGTTTTTATATCCATATTATCTAACATTATTATATCTGCCTTTGCTTCTAAAGCTTCCTTTAATTGCTCAATGCTTTCAACTTCAACTTCTATTTTTCTAACAAAAGGAGAATTTTTTCTTGCTAGGGAAACTGCATTCTTTATTCCACCTGCTGCCTCTATATGATTATCCTTTATCATAACACCATCATTTAATCCAAATCTATGATTAGTTCCTCCCCCAATCTTCACTGCATATTTCTCAAAAATCCTCATATTAGGAGTAGTTTTTCTTGTGTCTAAAAGCTTAACTTTTGTTCCTTCTAATCTTTCAACAAATTCTCTAGTAAGGGTTGCTATTCCACACATTCTTTGCATATAATTTAGAGCAACTCTTTCTCCCATAAGAATTTTTTTTGCATCTCCAGAAACCTGACCAAAATGTTGCCCTTTTTCAACTTCCTCTCCATCATTTACTGAAAAATCAACTTCTACATCTCCTAAAATCTTAAAGACCATTTTGAAAACTTCTGTACCTGATATTACCCCTTTTTCCTTAGCTATAATATCAACCTTAGCTATTTTGTGATCTAATACTACTGACTCCGTTGTTATATCTCCATATTGTAAATCCTCATTAAGAGCTCTTTTTACATTCTCCTCCACAAGTAACCAATTCATCCTTAATATCTCCTCTCAGCCTACAGATTTCATCAATTAATATTTTCCTGTTTAACAATCTGTATTTATCTAAATCTTCACATTCTCTCTCTTCTATAATAAGCTCTAAATCATCTATATAACTATTAATTTCTAAGGCCCCTCTTCTTGAAAAAACCAAAGCTTCTAATAAAGAATTACTAGCAAGTCTGTTAGCACCATGAACTCCTGTACAGCTTGTCTCACCAAAAGCATATAAATTTTCCATAGAAGTCTTACCATTTAAATCAACCTTAATTCCTCCCATGAAATAATGTTGGGCTGGGGCTACAGGTATTGGCTCCTTACTTATATCAATTCCTTCCTCTAAGCACTTATTGTATATGTTAGGGAACCTCTTTTGTAAAAAACTCTTTTCCATAAAGGACACATCTAAAAATACATTATTAGAATTTGTTTTTTTCATTTCTTCATATATTTTTTTAGAAACTATATCCCTTGGTAATAACTCATCTACAAATCTTTCTCCATTACAGTTTAGGAGTTTTCCTCCTTCTCCCCTAACAGATTCAGAAATTAAAAATCTTTTTTCCTCTGATTTTTTTGAGAAAAATGCAGTAGGGTGAATTTGTATATAAGAAAGGTCCTTAATTTCTATATTATTTCTAATTGCAATCCCTATGCTATCTCCAGTTATGATTCTTTCATTAGTAGATTTTTTGAATAAACCACCAATTCCACCTGTGGCTAAAATCACAACTTTAGCATAAATACTTAAAGTCTCTCCATCTTTATTAAATAAAGCTCCTATACATCTATTATCCCTATGATATATATCAACCATTTCACAATCTTCTATTATTTTTATATTTTTTCTTCTTTTAACATTTTCTAAAAGAATATCTTCAACATGCTTTCCAGTGATGTCTTTGTGATAAACAATTCTATTTATTTCATGTGCCCCTTCTTTTGTAAAAAGAACTCCATTTTCATCCTTTTCAAAATTAGCCCCTAAATCAATAAGTTTATTTATATTATCCATTGATTCTTCAACTAAAACCCTAACAGAATCAATGTTATTTTCATACTTTCCAGCTTTTAAAGTATCTTCAATGAATGACTGGAAATCTTCTTTTCCTCTAGCTACTGCAATCCCCCCCTGAGCTAGGGAAGAATTGCATAAATTAACTGACTTTTTTGAAACCATAATTATTTCTAAATCTTCTCTTAAGTTTAATGAGGCATATAGTCCTGCTACCCCACTTCCAACTATTAATACATCAGCTACCCTTTTCATAGTTTTAGCCCCCAAGTTTATGCATATTTTTTAATGAATTATATGCCTTTAATCTTAAATCCTCATCTATTTCAATTTTATTTTCCATTTTTAAAAGACTTTCATAAAGATCCTTTAAGGTAGTCATTTTCATATTTCTACAAACCATCTTTCCATATGGAATATAAAATTCTTTTTCCTCTCCATTTTTTCTCAACTGATGAAGTACCCCTTCTTCTGTTATTATAATAAATTTTTTATTTGAAGAATTATTTACAAAATTTATTATTTCACTAGTACTTCCTATGAAATCAGAAATATCTCTTATCTCCTTACTACACTCTGGATGAGCTACTGTTAAAATTCCTTCATGCTCACTTTTTAATCTTAAAATTTCTTCTTTTTGAATAGCTTCATGAACTATGCAAAAGCCATTCCATAATATAAACTTTTTATCCGGTGTTTTTTCCTGAATATAAGACCCTAAATTTCTATCAGGTAAAAATATAATTTCTTTTTCTTCTAAATTATTTATTATGTTCTCAGCATTAGATGAAGTACAGCAAACATCAGATAATGCTTTTACTTCAGTTGAAGAATTTATATAGCAAACAACCTTGGCATTTGGATGTTCCTCTTTCAATTTAGCTAGTCCATCTGCTGTAGCCATGTCTGCCATAACACAGCCTGCTTCCATAACTGGTAATATAACCGTTTTTTCTGGTGAAAGTATCTTTGCACTTTCTGCCATAAATTTAACCCCACAAAAAACTATTATATTTTCTTCACAATCCTTTGCTATTTTACTTAAGTAATATGAATCGCCTACATAATCAGCAATTTCCTGTATTTCAGGAATTTGATAATAATGTGCTAATATGATAGCCCCCTTCTCTTTTTTTAACTTTAATATTTCATTCCTTATATCCATTTTGTCTCCCTCAATTTATGTATTTTAATTTATAATATCACCATATTTATACAATTTCAATAAAATACGAATATTCATTAACATTATATATATATTGTTTTCATTTTGTTAATTATAATAAAAAAGACTGTATAAAAACACCTTAAAAATAAAGAAGCTATACCAAAATAATTTTTGATAAAACTTACAAACATTATAAAAACAATATTTAATAATTCTCCAAATATGTTTGTAAGTTTTATTATTATATTTGATACAGGCAATTTATTTCTTAGTTCTTATACAATCCTTATAAATAAACTTAAATTATTTATTATAATGCTTTATTAAAGCTTGAGTTCCTAAGTCCCCGAAACCTTCTCTTTCTAGATCCTCATAATTCTCTAAAACTTTACTTAAAATATCTAAATTCACATTATCAGCTAAAGCTTCCTCCTTAGCTAATTTCATATCTTTGATGAAATGTTTTATAAAGAATCCTGGTGCAAAATCCTCCTCTAAAATTTTAGGAGATACTAATTCTAGTTGCTTACTTCCAGCAGCTCCAGTAGATACTGAATCAAGCATTTTTTTCACATCTAATCCTTTATCCTTGGCATATGCCATAGCTTCACAAACCCCTGATATAGCCCCTGCTATCATTATTTGATTTGCTAACTTAGTATGTTGACCAAAGCCAGCTTTTCCCTCATAGTGAATATTAGTTCCCATTGCTTGAAAAATAGGTAAACAAGCTTTATAATCCTCTTCTTCTCCTCCAACTAAAATAGTTAAAGTCCCATTTTTAGCTCCAATATCTCCACCTGTAACGGGAGCATCTAAGGCTTTTAACCCTTTTTCTTTTGCTTTTTCAAATATTTCAACGGCTAACTTTGGACTTGATGTTGTCATATCAATAACATAAGTTCCTTCTTTAACATTTTCAAGAATTCCATTTTCTCCAAAATAAACTTCTTCAACATCCTTTGGAAAACCTACTATGGTTATTACTGCATCACATCCAGAAACACACTCTTTTATAGTGGGATAAAAATTTGCTCCTTCAGAAATTACGTCTAAAACTTTGTCTTTATTTCTAGCAAAAATAGAAACTTCAAAGTCATTTTTCATAAGGTTACGAACCATTGATTTTCCCATTATTCCTACACCAATAAAACCTATTTTCTTCATAAACTCTTTCCTCCTAATATTAAATCCACTTAATTTAGCTATAAAAACTTTTAAACTTTATCTATACCATAACAACCTGCATTTAGTCTTTCATAGTAAAATAAATAATTATATTTATTCTAGACCTAAGAGCGTGTATCTAAATAACTTTTTATACAGCTTACAAACAGTATGAAGAGAATATCTAGATGAACTTTAGAATTTAAATTATTACGCAGAAGATATCACGTTAAAAAGCTGAGACTGTTTGAAGCGTAGCAAGTTTCGAAGCTTTAGTGATATTTTCGAAGTAATGATTATAAATTCTTAGTGAAATCTATATTTCCATACAGCCTATTTCTCTTAAGATTTCAATAAAAACATCTTTAATTAGACTTTATTTATCAAATAAGCCTCCACCATTGTTGCTCTTTCTTCCCCCTTGAGCAAAGCCAATAGTTTTTTGAGCTCTAACATTAGCTTTAGTATTCTTCCCTTTATTCTTTTTTTCTTCTATTAGTTTTTTCATCATTTCCATGTTCTTGTTCATTAAAAACTTCTCCTTTTAATTTCATAATATATAATAAATTTTAATATATTCTTTAAAAGAAATCATCCTAGTTTAAATAGATATGTTGCATATTTTAAACAAAACTTAATTTTTAAATTATCTATTATTTAATCTTAACATTCACTATTTCAGGTCTATTAAATAATCTTGTTATTTTAGTACTGTTTCCAAGACCTCTACTAATAATAAGTTTATTTTTATTTCCATGCATTCCTTCAGTGTATTTAGGAAAGATTCCTTGTCCAGGTGCAATTAATCCTCTTTTTACTATAGGAATTCTAAATTGACCTCCATGTGCATGACCAGAAAACATTATATGAAAATCATATTTTAAATATTCAGCCTCAAAGAGTTCTGGATAATGACTTAAAACAATTTTTAATCCCTCTAAGCCTTCTAATCTTTTAAAAAGTTTATGAGAATCCTCATATGCATAGCTTCCATTAATTTTTTTAAGTGAAGAATGTAAATCTCCCTTTGGCTTTTCAAACATACCTAAAATATTCACTTTAACTCCATTTAAACTTAAAGTTATAATTTCATTTCTTAAAACTATAACTCCCTTTGACTTTAAACTTTCAAAAATATATTCAGCTTTTTTGCACCTCTGTTCATTGTTTCCTGAGATATAAACAACTTTAACACACTTACTTAAGTCACTTAAAAAATCTATTACACCCTCCATATTTTTAAGACTTGAATCTATCATATCTCCAGTGGCAACAACTAAGTCTGGATTTTCTTTTAATATTAACCTTTTAAGTTTTTCATTATTTTTTCCAAACTCTTTTCCATGAAGATCTGATAAATGAACCACATTTATATCTTTCCCAATTCCACAATCAACTTCATAATTAGTTGTACTTATTCCATTGTTTTCATAATAAAAAAATCCTGATATTGCAGTTATACCTAATGCGCCTAGTAAAATCTCCATAATATCACACCCTGTCTCTTAT
>OKVX01001317.1_pt1 | contig 10377 bp, 8 predicted proteins | sample 1606941 | NCBI WGS metagenome assembly OKVX01 (sample SAMN03281016, study PRJEB24777) | human gut metagenome | isolation source: fecal sample PR161 from 1 month old female Malay infant, caesarean... | reverse complement strand
CTCAACCTGTTCATCAACTGTCAATTCTTTGATTTTTTTCATCGTTGGACTCCCTTCAATTCCCAGACTGGCTGGTGAAGCTCTTGGTAATAGCTTACCATTTCTTGGTCAGATGACAAACAAATGACCTGATAATTTTCACTAAAATGCTGTAATAATTTAGCAAACTGATATTTTCGCTGATGATCATAATGGAGCCAACCATCATCAATGATTACTGGACACAATGGGTGTTTCTGTTGTAAAGCAAGATAAGCAAAGCGAAAGGCCATCATCACTTGATCTTTGGTTCCTGTGGAAAGATTATATATACTCATCTGATCGACGGTCAATAGTCCTTCTGAAAAATCTAAACGACTGTGTGCATTATTGGTCAGCTCTTGGAAATAGCCCGTTGCCTGTTTTAGCAGCTCAGGCAGCTGCTGCTCAGATAATTCCGTGGCGATATCCTGTAACAATTGATTTTCCAGCTTCGCCACTGCATAATCCGTCGTTAAATTTTCAACTAACGCCTGTTGCTGACTGACTTGCTGATAAAGACTGTCCAATGTGCCATCCGCTTGCATTTGTTGAATCTGCAAACGTGTTCGCTGCTCTTGCTCCTGTAATTGCTGGAGCTGAGCTTCGCCAGCTTGAATCTCCTGCTGTAAGATACGCAAGGCTTCTTCGATTTCTGCAAGGGTTGTTTCCTCTTTGAATAATGGGGCGACACTCTTGGTTAGTTCTCTTAACCGACCTTGCTTTTGAATCACCTCGGATTCCCGCTGTAAAAATGCAGGAATCTCTGATGGATAAGCCAAATGTACTTTTTCCAGCAAAGGATGATACTGCGTTAAAAGCTGTTGCTGATGTTTCTGTGCTTCATGGATGCGTTGCTGCAAAACCGTATTTTCTTGATAGGTTTGAGCAAAACGGATCTGCTCCATTTCCTTGACAAACTGCTCTAACGCTGCAAACTTTTCAGATAGATTTTTTTCATGAAGGGGCAGCCACTCTGTTAAAAAGTCAAAACGCTCTTCCTGCTGCATCAAATTTTGGCGTAAAATCGATTGTCGCTGCTGGAGCTCGTTGTTTGTTTTCAGTTGCGCTAAATAATTTTGTGCCCGTTGATTGTCCTGAACAACCGCAAACTCGTTCTCAGCACCGGCTAAATTTCTTTGCCGTAATTCATTTTGAAGCTGATCGAATAGGCGTTGGACATTGCGCTGACTCTTAGCCACTTTTTCTGTCATTTCCGCTACCTGACCTTCGTAAACATCCAGCTGTCCAAGTTTTTCCTGCCAAGCGTCTTTATTCGCAGGTTTGCTCTGCTTCAGCACCCCGCCGATACCGCAAGCAACTGCTGCTGCGACCAACACATAGCGCAAAGGGGCAGGAAGCAAAAAGGCGACGATCAAACCAACAGCTGCACCAATCAACAACCACGGCGGATTCTTTTTGCGGTTGAAGAGTTCAGGGTGCTTCTGTTCATAGTCATTGAGGCTAGCTTCTGCTTGATCTCGCTGTTCTTTGACTAAACGCAGACGAATTTGCTGTTCCTCTAGCGCTTTTTGCTGTGCCTGCAGCGGAGCGAAAAGCTTTTGAATTTCTTGCTCATCTGCAAACGGTTTGGGTAGATTTTGCTCCCAGTTCGTTGGAACTTCGCTGACTTGTGCCAGCTTCACTGCGATTCGCTGTTCTTCATCCAGCATTCGTGTGATAGTCACTTTTTCAGCTACTATTTGCTGGATCTTCTGTTCGTTTTCCAAGTAAAAATAATAGCGTGCAGATTCCTGATTTCCACTGTGCTGTTGCAACGCAGCATGTAATTTTTCCTGTTCTTTCATTAATTGTTGATACTCTTGATAAAACGCTTGAAGCTCTGCCTGTTCCGATTCACTAGCCGATAGCTGCAACTCCATTTTCTTTAACTCTAAATATTCTGCGTATGCTGACCAGTTCATCCGCTGCTGTTCCAGTCCTAATTGACGCTCCTGAAGGTTGCGATTCTTTGTGGCCTGTTGCGTTACCTGCCGCTTTTCTTCATCTGCCTGACGTACCAGTTGCTGAAAGCCGGCCTCCTGTGCTTCTTTTTCCTTGATCTTCTGTTGCAGGGCTTGATACTTCTGCAAAGCCTGATTCAATGGCTGTTTGCGTCCGCGTGGCCGATAAATCGCTTCAAACATATTTTTCAGTTGCAGCCGTTGTTCAAATAGTTCATTGCTGCCGGATAAGCCCAAGGAGATTAACGCTTCATGCAAGTTTTCTTCACTTAGAGCATCTAACTGCTGAAGCTGCTCCTGCTGGAAGGTAAACACTTGACGAAACAGCTGCTGGTTCAACGGATAAAGAATTTTTTCCAGTAATTCTTCTTCCCCTTGCTGACCGTCTTCCATCCAGACTTTAGCCTTGCCTTTATTTTTTGCCTTGTATCGCTCGATCGTCACTGTGCCATACGTCGGATGGACGAGCAATAAGCGTCCGCCAAAACCACTGCCATCATTCGGTGTATAATCTTGACCTTTTTTACGCTTCGTGGGAAAACCGAATAAGATTGCTTGGATGAATTGATACAGCGTTGATTTTCCCGCTTCATTTAATCCATAGACTAACTGATTTTTTGCTTCAAATAGGAAGGTCTGCTGACGCCACTTGCCAAAGCTTGTGATCTCCGCTTTTTTAATCCACATCGGCTTCCCTCCTAAATTGATAGCTTTGCTCCATTTTTTCTTTTAGTCTTTCCATCGTTTGCGTTCGAAACGCTTGATCCATTAAAGGGTGAAGCTGTGGATTCTGGTCCAAATCATTCAATAATTCATTAAATATTTCTGGTGTTTCGTACGTCAGGATCAAATGATCAATCAACTGCTTGTCCACTGCCAGATAAGGCTTTTCCTTCGGTAACTCTGCCAATGATAATTGCCAAAGACCAATCTCTGGTGCGGTTTCCTCTTGCAGCGCCTCTAGTAACTCTCCTGAGGCGATTTGATACGTCAGCTCTGAACCCACATTTTCTGCATCACTAAATTCTAAATGCATTAAGGTTGGTCCATTTACACTTAGGCGACGGACTAATGGAAAAATTTCCCGAGGTTGTCTAACTTTTGCTAAAGACAATGTCTGCTTTTCCCAGCGAACAGCTTCCACTGGCACCGCTTTTGGAATCAGTTGATTTCCTTGGCTCTCGACTACGATCACACCTGCGAGATTCTTCTCTTTTTGTGTATGCCCTTGTGGTGTTCCAGGATAAATAACATAAGGCTGCTCTGCCAAGATTTGCGGAACGTGAATATGTCCTAACGCCCAATAATCATAGCCTTTTGAAGATAGCTCCGATAATTGAAATGGGGCATAAGGCGCCTGTCCACCGTGATACATACCAATGTGAAAATCGACAGCACCCTTCCGAGGAAACTTCTCAGCCATTTCTTCGATGATCGTTGGGTGTTGATAACTAAAACTTGTAATCGCGATCTGCTCTCCGGCTCCTGTAATAAAATTTTTCGTTTCGACTTGCTCCCCGTCGAATATGTGAATAGTATCTGGAAAAGCAAACCAATAACGATCTGCTTGATAAAAGTCATGGTTGCCAAAATTCATAAAAACAGGAATGTTTGCTTCATCTAAACGCGCCATTTCTTGAAAGAAATAACGTTGTGTTTTTAACGTGGGGCGATTTTGATGAAAGGTATCTCCTGCCAATAAAATGAAATCGACGGCTTCCGTAATCGCTGTATCTACAATATTTTGCAGCATCTTCTGATTGGCAGTTGCCAAATATTTTCGAAAATGCTCTGACACAGTAGTCAGTCCTTCAAAGGCGCGATCCAAATGTAGATCCGCCGCGTGTAGGAATTTCATTTTTTCTCCTCCTCACATACAATGGTGCTGAACTTTAGAATAATCAGCTTTTAATCCAATCTATTTTAACATAAAAAAACGAAAGTCTGTTCGTATTTGAGAAAACATTTTAAAAAGGAAATTCTCGAAAAAAGAAGGCAGATCAATTAGAATGAAAGTAATTGAATGGAGTGAGCGAAATGAATAAAGAAGAACTTATCAAAAAAGCCAAAGAACTCTTAAATGAAGGCAATATTGACAAAGCCAAGGCGTTTATCGAAGACCATAAGGACGAACTGGGCGAATATTATGATAAAGCCAAAGTATTATTAAAATCCGAGAAATTCGATAGTTTGAGGGATCAATTCAAAAAATTCTTCTAAACAAAAAAAGTTAGCCGTGTGGCTAACTTTTTTTATTCCATCTGGTTTAAAACTTCATAAATATGATCAGCGGTCTGACCTAAAGACTGAACCTGATTCGTATTCGCCAATAAAATAATAAAGGTCAGTCCTGTATGGGTAAAGGTATTGATTGTATTAAATCCACCAAGAACCCCGTGGCTAGAGTAACTCCCAGGATTCACATAGAACCCCATCCCATAAGTAGAAGCACTGCCTGCCGTCAGCATTTTACTTTTTTCTTCATCATTGATCAATTTTCCCTGCATCAACGCCTGATCAAACAAATAAAAATCGGTCGCTGTCGTATAAATATCGCCTGCACCAAATAATTGAGTAAGATTTGGTAACTGCGCTTTTTCTAAACGGCCATTTTTTTCTTTATAGCTTTCTGCCAAGTCAGTGATTGCTTTAGTACTTTGATAGAAACCTGTATTTTGCATGTTGGCTGGCTTGAAAATATGCTCTTGGATGTACGCCTGCACCTTTTGTTTGCTAACTTGCTGAAGGATATAGGCTAGAACTGCATAATTACTATCCGAATAATGCCAAGTTCCTATTGGGGAATCACTGCCCGCCGCTTCGATCTCCTGAACAATCTGCTCCGGCAAAATTTCTTTACTTCCCTCTGTGCGTCCCGTTAATCCACTGGTATGATTAAGCAGATTCTTCAGTGTGATTTGCTGTCCATTGGGAAAAGCTTTTATGTATTTCGCCACAGGATCCTCGATCTTCAATTTACCTGCTTGTTCCAACTGTAAAATTCCTGTGGCAATCATTGCTTTTTGTGCTGAGCCGATATAATACCGAGTCGTTGGTGTATTTTTCATTTGCTTTTCTTGATCCGCCAACCCATAAGATTGATTTAAAATGACTTGACCTTTACGTACTACCAACGCAGTCCCTGAAAAATGCTGACTGTTCAAAAAAGTGTCTAACTCTTGATTGGCAGTCGTCGGCAAGACAATCGCTGCTTTCTCTTTTGGCTTCACTTCAGTTTCTTCTAGTGATGAATCTTTCGAAGACCTAGTCGAGGCAATTGTTGTCTCTTGTGTTTTTTTTGCATGAAAATCTAACGCATTTGCATGCCAAGCTAATAAACAGCCGATAACCAACAGGACTATTCCACTGCCTCCAATAACTATTTTCTTCATTCTTTCTTCGCCATCCTTATGGCATGAAGTATAGCAAGTTTCGATAAAAAAAACTGTGATTTTTTCTCATCTATCATTTTTATTCGTTTCTTGTAAGATTCTTGTAAGCTAAAAAAATTGAGACTGGCAGCTAGCTCAGTTTTTGAGTGTTCATTTTTCTAAACACCAGAAAAATGAGCTTATTTTCGTACGCATACCATCCAACTATACGACACGTAATAGAATGGAAGGTTAATAAATGATTGGACTTTCCTTCAATCATAAAACTGCGAAAAGTTGGACTGGCAAAAAAAAGCTGCGACGCGGGGGCGTCGCAGCTTCTATCTCTGATTAACCTTCGTACAATTCACGAATTGGAGTCATGATAATGCGGTTCAAATCGTTGATGATTACGCTGAAAGCTTGTTCTTTCACCATTAATTCATTGATCAAATCTTCTTGTTGAACCTTCTCTGCTAATGCTTGTGCTTGTGCTGCATCTCCATCACTGAAGTCTTCACCACGCATTTGTTTTTCTTGCAGACCTTGTTGGAATGCTTGGAAGTCCTTGAACGCCGCATAAGCTGTTTCATTTTTCTTTAATTCCGCAAAAGCTGCTTCTAAAGATTTAAATTCTGGTAGTTCGCGGATTTCGCGTTCCAATCCGTTCGCTGAATCGTAGATGTTTGCCATTTTTTTATTCCCTCATTTTCTATAAAAGTTACTTTTCTATTGTAACATGAATGGAAACGGGTTCACACCCTAATTTCCTTGTTGATATTGTTGCCATAGTTCTTGGCCTTTTTCTTTCAACTTATTAGCCCCTTCTTTAGCCTTTTCAAAGAAGTTTGCAGCACCTTCACTGGCTTTTCCGCCAATTTCTTTTAATTCTTCCCGCCATTTATCCGTGTCCGAATTGTCCGCGCCTTGATTCACTTCATTTGCCGCTACAACTTTTCCGCCAGTCGCGTAAGCGTCCGCGACATCAAAGGAATATTGTCCGGCATATGGTAGGATAGATTCGGCTTCGGCTTTGAAAACCTGCCCGACTTCTGAACCGCTTGTCCCGCTCAAATAATGTGTCTCACTGACCTTTTCAAAACCTAACCAAGTAGAAATCACGATATTTGGTGTATAGCCAATGATCCATTGGTCATTGACCTTGTTTGCATCAAAGTTCGTTTCAGTCGTTCCCGTTTTCCCAGCAACTGTGAAGCCTGCAGGAGCTGCCTGAGCTGCTGTTCCGTTTGAAAAAGTACCTAGGAGCATACTGGTCATTTCATTTGCCACTTCTTTTGAAATCACCTGTTCATATTTCGGTGAGCTATTATCTTCAATAACCGCTCCTGTAGAATCAATAATTTTTGTGATCAAATGCGGTTGATATACTTTTCCTTCATTCGCAAAAGCACCATAAGCGGCCGCCATATGCATCGGTGAGGTCCCTTTTTCTAACCCACCTAAAGCTAATCCGTAGTATTTATCTGATTTACTTAATGGGATTCCAAATTCTTCGGCTTTATTATAGCCCTTATTCAAGCCAAGCTCATGCAGCAACCAGACGGCTGGTAAGTTCAGACTTTGAGCCACCGCTTGATACATTGGCACTTCCCCTTGATAGGTTCCGTCATAGTTTTTCGCTTTATAGTACGATTGCGGTTCGTCCTTCAGTACACTATCAGGTTTGTATCCAGCTTCTAAAGCGGGGGAATAAACACTTAACGGCTTCATTGTAGATCCAGGTGAACGCTGCATTTGAGTCACAAAGTTATAGCTGCGGAAAATGTGTTCTCCACGACGACCAACTAACGCTTGCACACCACCGGTTTTAGGATCCATCGCAACAGATGCCGATTGCGGCATTGCGCCATCCGCAGCATTCGCTGGGAAGTTTGCGTTGTTGGCATAAACAGCTTCCATTTGTTTTTGATAATCCTGATCCAATGAGGTGTAGATTTTATAGCCTTTATTCAGTAAATCCTTTTCAGACATTCCATAGCGTTCCACTGCCTCATCGATGACTGCATCAAAGTATGAAGGGTATCGATAGCCCGCATCCGCTGAGGAATACGTATCATTCAATTCTGAACCCAGATCAACGGCTTTTTCTTGCGCCTCCTGTTCTTTGGACAGCTTGCCATTTTCTACCATAACAGATAGTACAGTATTGCGACGATTTACTGCATTTTCTAGATTATCAATCGGATTATAAATACTTGGACCCTTCAGCATCCCCACGATCGTCGCTGCTTCACCAATCGTTACCTGATTCGCATCTACACCGAAATATTTTCTCGCTGCATCCTGAACGCCCCAAACCCCATTCCCGAAGTAGGCATTATTGAGGTACATCGTAAGAATCTGATCCTTGTCATATTTCTTTTCAATCTCGATTGCCATGAAAATTTCTTTGGCCTTCCGTTCAAGCGTCTGATCGAGACTCAAATAAGCATTTTTCGCCAGCTGCTGGGTCAAGGTACTTCCTCCACCAGTAATATGACCTGAGGTAACCAAACCTAGCGCGGCTCGAGCAATTCCCTTGATATCAAACCCATGATGGTTATAAAAATTTCGATCCTCTGTAGAAACAACTGCATCCTTCAAATAAGGAGAAATCTGGTCACTTTCCACATAGGTTCCCTTCTGTCCGTAGAGAGAACCGGCTTGCTCGTTCTTTTCGTCATAGATAACCGTCGATTGCTTCAAGCTGGACTGCAGCGTCTCCACATTCACCGATTTCGCTAAGAAGAATAAATACACACTCATCACTAGGATGCCTACAAGTGTGATTAAGAGCAAGATTTTATTGATATGATATTTTTTCCAAATACGTTTGCGCCAATGGTGAAAACGAATCAAATAAGGCTTGATCCACTCCCAAAAGGTTTTTGTCCCGCTACGGAACTTTTGCCAAAAAACCTTCGCACCACTTTTAAATTTGCGCCAAAATTCCTGAAAATCCATGTTTGGTCTCCATTCTATACAAATTTCAGACACAGTGTATCACAAATGACCGATTCTATGCTTGGGTCTCCAGACCGATACACACTTGAGAGTATTCTAGCATGGCCTATCAAGGAAAAGCTGATTTTTTTCTTAAATATCCGTTAAAAGTGATACAATAAGCCGGATGAATGATTTATTTTACTCAATAAAAAGAAAAAATAAGCTTCAGCTACTTACTCACTTAAGCAGCTATCCTCTTATTTTAAACCCGTCTATTTTAGTTACTATCCATTTACAACTATAAAAAGGAGCTATTCAATGAAATTTACCATGACTCTGCCTGAATATACTGTTGAAATGCCTATTAAAGATTTACTGGAGCAGGAATGGCTAGTCCCGCGAAAGGTTCGCCATTTTATTCGAACACGCAAAGGCCTGCTGATTAATGGCAAAGTTTGTCATTTCCAATCAATCGTTCATCCTGGAGATACGATTACTATCCTTCTTGAGGCCAGCGATTATCCGGAACGGAAGATCCTGTTGGGCGACAAAAAGCAAATTAAGGTACTTTACGAAGATGAACATTTAATCATTGTTAATAAGCCCATAGGCATGAAAACCCACCCCAATCAGCCAGATGAGCGCGATACTTTATTCAATCATTTAGCCGCCTATTTAGCGCCAGATTTCCAGCCTCACGTGGTTCATCGCCTAGACAAAGAAACCAGCGGCGCGATTGTTTTTGCGAAAAACCCTTTTGTCTTACCAATCTTAGGGCGTCTATTAGAGCAAAAAAAAATTTATCGTCGCTACCAAGCGGTCGTTCACGGAACAATCAAAAAAGATTTAACCATCAATAAAAAAATTGGCCGTGATCGTCATGATCGGCGCAAACGACGAATCGATCCAAAAGGTGGTAAGCCTGCCATCACTCATGTCACTGTTGCCGAGCAATCAACAAATCAAACAGCGATTTTTTGTCAATTAGAAACCGGCAGGACCCATCAAATTCGCGTTCATCTCGCTAGTATCGGGCACCCATTAATCGGAGACCCCTTATATAGTAAAAATCCCCGCGGACGATTAATGTTGCATGCTTATGAATTGCATTTGCTCCATCCTTTTACCAATCAGAAAATAGCCGTACGAGCTTTACCAGGATTATGGTGAAAAAGAAACCAGTTCGGACAGAGTGGCTCTGTTCAAACTGGTTTTTTTCCATAAAAAAAGCCAAGATCTCATTGTGAGGTCTTGGCTTGAAATCGTCTATCTAGTACCAACCGTTTGCTTGCCAGAAAGCTTGCGCGCCTTCCCATGAGCCATAACGAGAAGTTACATATTGATCAGCAACACGTTCTTGGTTTGCTTCAGAATAGTCACCATTTAAGTATGAAGCTGATAATTGGTAACGTCCGATGTATTGACCGTTAGTAGCTGAATAAGAACCGCCTGATTCACGTTGAGCAATCCATTCTTTTGCTGAAGAAGTTGTCGCTGCTGGAGCTGCTTCTTGTACTGGCGCTGCTTGTTGAACAGGAGCTGCTTGTGTTTGTTGTACAGGAGCTGTTGCTGCTTGTACTGGTGCCGCTTCTTGTGCAGGTACTTCTGTGGAAGCTTGAATTGTTGTTGTTTCTTGAACAGTTTCAACTGCTTGTGTTTTTTCTTCTTTTGCTGCTTTTCCTTCACTATCAATCGTTAATTCTTGACCAGCAAAGATCATATTTACATTAGAAATTTTATTTGCTTTTGCAATTGCTTCTACTAAGCTGTCGTTACCAGCAAACTTGTGTGAGATTTTTGATAAAGTATCGCCCGCTTCTACTGTGTATGTTTCTGAAGCGTGTGCATCTGTAGCTCCCATCGCTAAACCTGCACCTGCTGCTAATACTGTACTAAAAAGAAATGTTTTCCCTAATTTCATTATGTAACTTCCTCCGATTTTTCTTATGTCATTGTTCTTCTGTCTTCTTGACTACGAGTGCTACTTTACCATCCTTTTGTATTTCATGGGTAATATTAATGTAACAGTTCATTACAGAAACATAAAACTATGTAACAAAACGCCGGCGTGTGTGTCA
>OKVX01001316.1_pt1 | contig 10381 bp, 10 predicted proteins | sample 1606941 | NCBI WGS metagenome assembly OKVX01 (sample SAMN03281016, study PRJEB24777) | human gut metagenome | isolation source: fecal sample PR161 from 1 month old female Malay infant, caesarean... | reverse complement strand
CCGCCTCTTACAAACTGGCGCTCCTTTCCAGCCGCGAGAAAAACCGCGTGCTGGAAAAAATCGCTGATTATCTGGAAGCACAGTCTCAGGACATTTTGCTTGCCAACGAGCAGGATCTGCTGGAAGCGCGTCGAAACGGCATGAGCGAAGCGATGCTCGACCGCCTGGCGCTGAACCCGGCGCGTCTTAAAAGTATCGCCGACGATGTCCGTCAGGTTTGTAATCTGGCCGACCCGGTAGGGCAGGTGATTGACGGTGGGCTGCTCGACAGCGGTTTGCGTCTGGAGCGTCGCCGCGTGCCGCTCGGCGTCATCGGCGTGATTTATGAAGCCCGTCCAAACGTGACGGTTGACGTCGCTTCCCTGTGCCTGAAAACAGGTAATGCCGCCATTCTGCGCGGTGGGAAAGAGACCTGGCGCACCAACGCCGCGACGGTGAAAGTCATCCAGCAGGCGCTGGAAGAGTGCGGTTTGCCGGCGGGGGCCGTGCAGGCGATTGAGAGCCCTGACCGCGCGCTGGTCAACGAGATGCTGCGCATGGACAAATACATCGACATGCTGATCCCACGCGGTGGCGCGGGCCTGCACAAGCTGTGCCGCGAGCAGTCGACCATTCCGGTCATCACGGGCGGCATCGGCGTATGCCATATCGTGGTGGACGACAGCGCCGAAATTGACCCAGCGCTGAAGATTATCGTCAACGCCAAAACCCAGCGTCCAAGCACCTGTAACACCGTGGAAACACTGCTGGTGCACCAGGGGATTGCGAGCGCTTTCCTGCCTGCTCTGAGCAAGCAGATGGCGGAGAGCGGGGTGACGCTGCACGCTGATACCAATGCCCTCGCGCTGCTCCAGGGTGGCCCGGCTAGCGTGGTTCCCGTAAAAGCGGAGCAGTACGACGACGAGTTCCTGTCGCTGGATCTGAACGTGAAGGTGGTTGCGGATCTCGACGACGCTATTGCGCACATTCGTGAACACGGCACGCAGCATTCTGACGCGATCCTGACGCGTACGCTGCGCAATGCCGATCGCTTTGTGAATGAAGTGGATTCCTCTGCGGTATATGTGAACGCTTCCACCCGTTTCACGGACGGCGGCCAGTTCGGACTTGGCGCAGAAGTGGCGGTCAGCACGCAGAAACTGCACGCGCGCGGTCCGATGGGCCTTGAAGCGCTGACCACCTATAAGTGGATCGGCTTCGGTGACGATACGATTCGTGCGTAAATAGTCACGGGTGATGCAAAAATAGCCGTTTGATTCAAAAGGGCATTGACGCATCACCCGGTTAGATCTAACCTTTTGCCCCGTGGTTACACTCGTAACCGGCCTCTCAGGGCCGATATAGCTCAGTTGGTAGAGCAGCGCATTCGTAATGCGAAGGTCGTAGGTTCGACTCCTATTATCGGCACCATCAAAATCAAGTAGTTAGGTAAATATCCTCCTTCTTTTCACAAACCAGCCTTAATCAATGTAACGGCAGGTGTAAGTGAATCTAATCTACGTTAATCAACGCAAAATTCTTCTCAGCGATCTAGTTCTCCTCAGGTAGCCAGCCAAACGCTGGGCTATTTTCTCCCTGATTTTTACGAATAAAATTCATGCTATAGCTATTCCCGCTATTAGTAGCGGGAATAGCTATAGCTGTGTTTATGTGCAAACAAAAAAACGCCAGCGTTAGAAAGGCTGGCGCGGGTGGTGGGATTAGGAGAATGAAGTGTTATACATCGGCTACAGATGCATATTTCTCGGGTGGGGCTGGAATAATCATCGTAAGTGTCGCTCCTGGAGAAGGTGACCAGTAGTGATATTGCTGATGGATTTATAACCCTGACGTTTCATCAATCCAGTGGCCCGGCGGGCACGAAGAATGTCGATACTGCTGATGAAGGGAGACTGCTCCATAATCGTAAATCCACTACGGTCAGTACGTACCAGCTCATATTTTTCGACGATAAAATTCACTGCGTTGCTGAGTGAGATACCAGCATTGATATGTTCACGAATAGTGCTTTCATCGCTGAACGGAGTGTCATTAAGGGTTAGACCATAGTGTTGTGCCAGAAGATGTTTGAGTAGTATCTGCCAGACCTCGACAGGCGACAGGCGTGACGAAATAGGCTCCGTGGTCGGTGCAGTTGAAATTTGCATGCGTTGAGTCCTGATAAATGAGTATTGAGGAAGGTCTAGCTGGCTTCTGATTGAGGATAAATTACGATGTAAACATAACCGCAACTCCCCAACGTATCTGACTCGCAGGTGAAACCGTTGCGGATATAGATATATTGTTTAGCCTCACGTGGGTCGAGTTTGCCCCTAAGCAGAGCGGTTTCCATATCCCGGATTAATGCTGGGAAGATCGCATCCAGCGCTGCGGATTGTTCCGGGCTGAATGTGCCGAGAAGCGTGGCACGGTCGGCCAGAAAATGCAGCCGTCGACCTTCCTGAACTAACCGGGCGCTGAATGATGGAACGGTTTGACTGTGTAAACCCCAAACGTGTTCCTGAACAGGTTCTTTAGTCATCGTGATATTCCAGACTTATAGTAGTGTCACGCTACGCAGGGTGGCATACGGGCCGTCGCGGTCCTGACGACGTTCAGCAAAAACGGCTAGTACGCCGCTGATATCCTGGACGTGGCGACCGGTGTAATGGCAGACGCTACCGGTCCAGCGGTAACGACCTTTACAGTACGTTGCCAGACGTGAACCGGGCGTTTGGCGGTAAAGCATCATCGCCTGGCGCCTGCTGATGATTTTCATAGCCATCCCCGCTCGGCAAACGAGACGATCTCCCGGTGGCCGATGATGAGATGGTCGAGAACCCGCACATCAACCAGTAACAGCGTGTTTTGCAGGTTGCTGGTGAGCAGTCGGTCTGCCCTGCTGGGCTCTGCCATGCCGGAGGGATGGTTATGCGCGAGGATCACCGCTGCTGCGTTATGCCGCAGAGCTGCCTTTACGATTTCGCGCGGATGGACCTCAGTATGGTTTATGGTGCCGGTGAACAGAGTTTCGCAGGCCAGCAACTGATGCTGGTTATCCAAAAACAGAGCGACAAACTCTTCCCGCTCCAGCACAGCCATCTTTAACCGCAACCAGTCACGGGTTTCGGTTGCGGAGAGGAATGACACGCCGGGCTGTCGCAGGTGTTTATCCAGCAGGTTCAAGGCCCTTTGAATTGTTCGCTGTGCATATGGCGTTAAGGCTAGTGGTACGGCGGGAGCGGATGCGGGTATCAGTGATATTACAGTGCTCATTTATCCTCCTTTTTCAGTCGGCAGTCTCTTCAGCCCAGCGCCTGCTGCATTTGCTCAGCCATCACCCACAAAGCACGGTTAAGCTTCAGATCGCCATCGATCCCTTTCACTGCGCGGGTATGGCTACGCTTGCCTTGGGCAGTACGAGTGCTCAAACCACCTTTTATCAGGTTTTCCTGTAACCGATTGAACACGGTCCACAGATCGCTGGATTCGTCCTGCCAGCGACGTGGCGCAAGGATTTGTTCTTCGGTTACTGGCTGATGCTCCTCTCCAAAACGATAGGTCAACGCCGCTTTCGCAAATGCTTGTTGAGCCGGAGGGGGAAGCATGAGTCTTTGCATTGAGTCACGCTTTTCTTCAATTCGGTCAAAAGCCCCAAGCACCTCATAAGCTCCTTCAATCACTTTCTCTACCACGTTTCCTTTATGCGGTACTCGCACCTCGCCAAAACTCTCACCGCATATCAGCCCGTTCTGGCAAACCGCACGAAATAATCCCGGCAGCATCTGGTAAGAACTTGAACCATCGTGGCTGTTTAGCAGGATGATTTCTGGCACCTGCTTACCCGTGATTTGGCCTTCCCGACGCAGACGAAGCATGTGTTTAGTGTGCTCACGTTTGCCGGGATCGCGAACACGGGCCTGACAGGCGAAGAACGGCTGAAAACCTTCCCGTTGCAGGCTTTCAAGTAGAGTAATAGTTGGAATGCAGGTATATCGTTCACTACGGGATTCATGCTTTTCAGCGCTGAATACACTGGGAACGTGGTTCATCATTTCATCGTGCGTTAATGGACGGTCGCGACGGATAAGATTGACCCTGCCAAAGCGGGAAGCTAAGCGCATAGATAACTCCTTTTCTGAATTCATCGGCATAAAAAGAAAAAGGCCATGCTCCCGAAAGAACATGACCTCTGATACTGCTAACGGCGTTATTCGAATATGTTAACGACCCATATATTCCACTTTTGCACTGGTGGCCTTGCCATCATTGCCTACAGTGACCACTATCTTGTCGTAGGTTCGATATCCAGCATTGTAGACTTCAAATACCACTGTATTTCCCTTCACTTCATAGCTGCCAAAATCAGCGGCCTCAGCGGTTTCGCTGTCATACTCTTTTGTATACGCCTGTTTGGCTGCTTTCATGACTGAACCTTTATTTATCTCTGGTGAACTGCTCCCGGCGCTGGTGGGAAGAGCAGAGACGTATTTCGGGCAGACGCTCATCATGTCGCCACGGGTGAAAGTCATCTGTCCGCCAAAAACTTGCAGGGTTGAAACCTCCTGGCTGGCAATGGAGACAATTGCCTTTTTAGCTGCCGTAGTAGCCTGCCCCCCTTCGACTTCAACTGCTTTAAATCCTGTTTGCTGGTTGCACATCTGGGAAGTGGGAACCATATTGCCGTTGACACTAATGCGGCTCCCCATTAATTCCTGAGGACCATTAGGGCAACCCTGAAGCTGTCCGAATATGCCAATAGTGTCATTTTTCAGCATCACCAGCGCTTGACCATTATCAGTCATAGTCTGACACCAGCCGTTTTTCACAACCCAATTACCAGCCTGAGCCGATACGGAAGCGGCAGATAACACAATTGCAATAGCTGTCTGAATTTTCATATATCACCTTGTGGGTTGATCGGGAGTAGTCACGAGGGGATAACAAGCGGATAAAACGCCGATGTGTGATTAATGTCCATGTCGTTATTCCTGTCTCCCTACCTGCCAGACTCCTGAAGACTTCTGTGAGGAAAATACCCTTGTTTTTGATAGGTAAAAGCGATCAATAGAGGGATGATTTATCGATTTTTTAATAGATAAAAACGATCGATATTTAATTATCGATCGTTTTTATAGATCAATAAACTGGTTTTTAACAGTCAATTTTTGGCCCTGAATACCGCATTCAGCCGAAGAGTTTGTCCCAGAGGCCAGTAGCTAACTGCACCAATTTTTCACGTAACCGGCATAACAAAGCCCGCCAGCCTGACGGCAGCGAGTTTTGGTCAATCACGGAATCAAAAGCGCTACCAGCTAATTCACCAAATCGCTGCCGCACGGCGGAGTCGCTTTCAGCGCTTTTATGGTCAGATTTCAGCTGCCGATAGACTGCGCTACTGGCCCGCGTAGGCAAGGCATGTACCATCAGCTCCACCAGAGCTGACAGGTTGTAGCCGGTATGTGCGGATACAGGCATTACAGGAAAAGAGGAGGGGAGCTGTACGGCAACCAGTGAGCTGATAGCGGCCAGAGACAGGCACTGCTCTGCATCGGGGAGCACCTGCCATTCTTTTCCATCGGGTACTGGTGGTACACGGTCAGCTTGGGACAGCACAAATAGAAATCTCGATGGGTCGGCACTGGCGTTCAGCAGAGCCCGATGTGTGACGATATCCGTTGCCCGTGCACGGTCGTCGGCTCTGATGACCCAGATAATCAAATCCAGTTCAGCGAGTAGTTGCTGATACATTGAGAGATAGGCTTCATCCTTTTCTGGAGTCTCTCCCACTCCAGGCAAATCAACCAGCGTCATACTGCGTTCACCAACAGTTAGCACCAATCGCTGTGGTTCGCGCGTGCAGGCCATCAAGTCACTGGTCAGACATATCGGTTGCTGGAACAGTGCATTGCAAAGAGAAGATTTACCGGCACCGGTTTTACCCATGATGCCTATTACTGGTTCGTAATGAATGGCGTGCTGAAGTCTGGAAAGAATTCGGTCGCAAGCGTGTTGGGGTAAGAATGAAAGTTGTGAGCGTAAAGCCTCAGTACTAGCTAGTGTTTCGGGGGCATAGGACATGGTTACTCCTGTGAAATGATAGGGACGGAATGAAGTATTCCGATTGTTCACAGGGGTAATGAAGGCGTGAGATTTTCTGGAGTCTTTTAATAAAGCAACGAGTGTTTAGATTACGGACTGGCCAATATAGTGCTTGTTCATACTCCTCGTCATGAGATCTGGGTCAGAGACGGTGTTAAGTCTGTACTGAATTACTTTTAGGGGGCCGGTCAGTGTCTGTTGAAATCGTGCCGTATCGCTAGAGCGTGGGAATCTTCCAGCAATGCCACGTCGGTTACCTGCAACATCAGGTCGCGCAGTCACTGAGCAAGACAGTGACGACAATCAGCCACTTTGTGAGATGGATCATAGGCATGGTTTAGCTCTCTGTTACGATGAGCTGTTACCTTCGTTGGACGCATAGATTTGAACAGCAAAAAATGTGCAATGGCCAAGAACCGTTTAGATCGCAACCGTATCCCTCAGCAGATTAGATCGTGCCAGGCAATCTCTTGCGGTTTGAGTGCTACTCTTATTTTTGGAAGATAATTAAAAAGATAGGGAGGCATTAATGCGGATTTCCCGAATCCGGTTAATTAATTTCGCCAACTTCTCCGATGTTGATGTTGAAACGGGTGAGAGTATTGTTATTGTTGGTGAAAACAAGGTTGGCAAGAGCAATTTTATTCGCGGCCTGCAGTTGATTCTTGACCCTGGGTTGTCTGAGCGTGACCGTCAACTGGGTTTTGAACATTTTTGGGATGGATTGGGCGAAGACAAATTGGGGGAGACCATCGCAATTTCTGTGGATCTTACTGATTTCACTGACGATCCCCGATTGATGGCTCATCTGAATGACTGTGTCCTAAATCCGGGGCCCCCGATGGTGGCCCGTCTTACCTACCGTTTTCAGCCCAAAACCGAGTTAAATCGAGCTCCTGAATCCTTAAAAGATTATGAGTATGTGATCTTCGGTGGCGCTGATCCTGACATGCATATTGGTGGTGCGTTTCGCCGTATGTTGCCCATCGATGTTCAAGGCGCGTTGCGTGATGCCGAGAAGGATCTTTCAAGCTGGCGTAATTCACCCTTAAGACCACTTATTGAAGAACTATCCGCATCTCTGGACGACGAGACTCGTGAGGAGATTCAAACCCAGGTTGATGAGGCTCAGCGGGAACTGGCTGATCATGCTGAGGTGGCAGCGACAGCCGAACGAATTAGCGAAAGGTTGATTGCTATCGCAGGTGAGCAACATGCCGTTCCGGTATCGCTCGGACTTGCACCGACTCGCGTTGATGCGCTGCTACGTAGCCTGCGTTTGCTGCTTGACAGTGGCATTCGTGGCATTGGCGATGCCAGTCTGGGGACGGCTAATCTGATTTTTCTGGCCCTGAAAAGTCTCGAACTTGATCGTCTTGTTAATGACGGAGAACGAGACCATACGTTTTTCGTAGTCGAGGAGCCGGAAGCGCACCTGCATCCGCACGTACAGCGCCTAGTCTACCGCTATTTCTTGGGTACTGACCGGGAGGATGGAGATGAAGGAACACCTTTGACAACGATCCTGACCACCCATTCCCCGCATATCGCCAGCGTCACACCAATCAGATCCATCGTTTTGCTGCGCCATGATCCGGAGGAAGGGAAGACGATTGCGGTTTCAACGGCAAACGCACCGTTTACGCCGCGGGACGAAGATGATCTGCAGCGCTATATTGATGTCACCCGCGGCGAAATATTCTTTTCACGTGGGGTGATTCTGGTGGAAGGGGATGCTGAACGCTTTCTTGTCCCAGCATTCGCTGATGCTCTTAATATTCCCCTCGATATGCTTGGGATCACGGTGTGCTCGATCGGTGGAACAAATTTCACTCCGTATGTGAAGCTCCTGGGGCCACGGGGGCTTAATATTCCGCATGTGATTCTGACAGACCTCGACCCTATGACGGGTGGAGAACCGCTGGTTCGTAGGAGACTTATCAATGTCTTAGACGTGCTTGAGGGGGATGTTGACCATGATGATATGGATACTGATGAGGTGATTGCATGTGCCGGGGGGTATGGATACTTCGTCAATGACAGCACCCTGGAGCCAGAATTGTTTATCGGTGGACTGGCCGAAGCCATGAAGTCGGTTATCGAGCAGGAATTGTCTCCTAGACGAGCTACTCTGAACGAGATACAGGCGTGGGTGGATGACACGGATTTACTTGATATAGACCGATTGTTGAAACTGATTGAGCGAATTGGCAAAGGGCGGTTCGCCCAGGCGCTGGCACCTTCGGTGTCGGAGGATGATTGCCCGGATTACATTCGTGAAGCACTGGAGTATATCTGCGATGCCGTCACATAGTGTCAGTGCAGCCTATTTAGCTCAGGCTGCCGAGCTGGCCGGGAATCCGGACCAGTTAGCCGCGTATCACTCCCGGGAACACTGCGTGGTGCTCGCCGGGCCGGGTAGTGGTAAGACAAAGACGCTTGTGCTGAAGCTGGCCCGAATCCTGGCTGAGGATGTTCAAGCTCCACGTGGTGCGGCATGTATCACATATAGCCAAGAATGTGCACGCGAGCTAACCCGTCGTCTCGAAGCGCTGGGGCTCAGAGAGGCACCGAATCTCTTTATTGGAACCGTTCATGGGTTCTGCTTGCGCCATCTGTTGATGCCCTATGGACGACTGGCCGATTTGCCAATCCCATTTCCGCTGTCAGTAGCGTCTCAGCGCGAGAGCGAACGGTTACTTCGACAATCCGGTGACCGTCTCTTTGGCGCAAACCATCCCTATAAAGCTATTGATCTCGGACGGCATCGCCGTTCGGTGTTGAATCGCAACAGCGTTGCCTGGCGTGCAGAGGAGGAACTCGCTGCATGGGCCGAGGCCTACGAAGCGGCATTGCGGCAGCAAGGTCTAATAGACTACGACGATATGGTGATATTTGGCCAGCGTCTGATCATTGAGCATGATTGGGTTCTGCCCCTAATACAGGCGAAATTTCCGATCATTGCTGTGGATGAATATCAGGATTTGGGTGTGGCGCTCCACCGTATGGTTAAACGCCTGGCTTTCGAGGGAGGTGTACGCTTATTTGCTGTGGGTGATGCAGACCAATCGATTTACGGTTTCACTGGTGCCGATGGTGCGTTACTTCTAGAACTAGCAGACAGGAGAGACGTTGAAACAGTCCGGCTCCAGTTGAACTATAGATCAGGAGCGGGCATCGTCAATGCGTCGGAGATGGTGTTGGGTGAAGTTCGAGGTTATCGCGCAAACGACCCGAACCGCCAGACAACCATTGCATTCCAGCTGTGTCCGGATGGCTTGGGGGATCAGGCTGTCCATGCTGTCGAGCATATTATTCCTGCTGCGTTGGCTGCTAAGCCGGGTCGAACGCTGGGTGACATCGCCATTCTGTACAAGGACTACCATGCTGGCGATATTGTGGCCGATGCGGTGACAACTGGCGGTTTTGATTACATCCGTGTGGATACCGCAGCACCTTATCGCAAAGTTGCCTTGACTAGCTGGGTGGAGGATTGCGCGGCATGGTGTGCTGGCGGTTGGCGTATCGGGCGCCCTCAACTGCGCGGACTGATAGACCGTTATCTGGCATTTCATCGGGCAAGGCTGGATGATGCATGCGCCCGGCGTAAGGGGCAGGAGTTAACCAAGCTGCTTTGGGCACTTCGTGCCGACCAATATCCTGCGTCCGATTTTGTCGCGTCGTTGCGCAACGGTCTCGTTGATTCACTGCTGGCAACTGAACCGATGCTTTCTGATCAGGCTGAGCAACTAGATCGCATGACTGCTGCACTTGCCGAAGGCGGTGCGTTAGCGATGTTGGATATCACGAGCCTAGGTGGTCGTGACGGTTCACCTGAGCACCTCAATTTGCTGACACTTCACTCAGCCAAAGGTTGCGAATATGACGTGGTCATCATGGTCGGCTTAGATCTAGGGAATTTGCCGTGGCGTAATGAGACGCCAGAGAAGCTGCGTGAAAGCCGTCGTCTTTTCTATGTGGGGCTGACCCGCGCACGGGACGAAGTGCATATGCTGTATTCCGGTTTTGTTGACGGTCGCTATGGCCCTATGCGTCTGGGGCGTTCCCCATTTCTGGACGAACTGGAGGCGCGAATGCGAGGGGCAGGTTTACGATAGTCGAGAATAAATGCGTGATCGAATCTGTGTACAGCCAGTAAAAGAAAACGCCGTTAATCGCGCCACTTTCCAATGCTCAAGCTATGGATAAATGCATCAATAAGGGGGTAATGACTCCAACTTATTGATAGTGTTTTATGTTCAGATAATGCCCGATGACTTTGTCATGCAGCTCCACCGAT
>OKVX01001314.1_pt1 | contig 10392 bp, 7 predicted proteins | sample 1606941 | NCBI WGS metagenome assembly OKVX01 (sample SAMN03281016, study PRJEB24777) | human gut metagenome | isolation source: fecal sample PR161 from 1 month old female Malay infant, caesarean... | reverse complement strand
CAAACTACCTTGCCAAAACCAAAAATAATGCAGATCTCTATAGATTATATAACCCACAATTTAGTTACCATACAACCGGTGATGTGCTGCTGCGTCATATGGATTGGTTCGAAGCTGCGGGTCAGAGGTCCGCGCCGTGCCAAAAGCGTACATTTAAAAATCTGTAATCATTAATTTGTGAAGAGCAGATCGAAGTGCATAGCATGCAAGCGTGCCGGAATCATTAGGCGCGTTTTTTCACGATATGGGCAGAGGTATCAGAAACAGTCTAGAGGCCACAGAATCGGGCTGAGCGTCTCCGGGAGCGGGCTAGATGTTATGGTAAATTGTGTGGGCTATGAAAATTTAATCGGTGACAGCAAGGGGTCAGCAGTGGAAAGATTTACGGTACGACGTATTACCGAAAGCGATCCTGGCGACTTCAGAGAATTAAGGCTGGAAGCTTTGCGGATTCATCCGGACGCATTCGGTGCATCCTACGATGAATGAAGCCATAAGCCACTGCAGTTCTTTGCCGAACAGGTGAGAGGTAATGGCCTGTCATCTCTCCTCATGTAGGCGGCGCCAGAAGCCGCCAGTTCAGCCAAAACAGTGAGAAACTCTCAGTGGTTACCACTAACCGGGCTGCGTATGCGCTTTATCATTCCTTCGGGTTCACCTAATGGGCAACGGACAGCGCTGCACTATGCGTTGATGGGGTGTTTCATGATGAGTTCCTTATGAGAAGGGGCTCACTGAACGGTACCTAACTCGGATGTTATGGTAAATATAGTTACTTCATCGACGTGATAACTTCAGAAACACTCCCTATGCTAACAGATTGGATCTTCCATTCGCCGTCTTCCTGCACCATACAATCTGCAATTATGTGCTTCTTATTTTTGCCGAACGCAATATAAGCGGTTGTGCAAACAGGATCGTAATCACCAAATAACACCGTAACGTCAGTCACCCAGTCTTTATCCCAATCCTGGGTTTTTATGAAGAAATCGCTGTCGTAATACATATCATCTGCATGCTCTGGCTTGTTCGCCATTCTTAACTTTTTGAGTGTGTCACGGGTTACGTATTTGTCGATGATAGTCCCTTCAATTGGTTCCTTTTCTTGATTTATCTGCTGCATGTACCATTTGTTAAAAGTGAGCGCAACTTGCTCAGCGTCAGGTAGTTTAGGGGCAGCAATCGAAGCTGATGAAATAGCCAGCAGCATAAGGGTCATATGTTTCATATTCAGCGCCTATAAATTTTGAATGAAGGGTGAATTCTTCTGTAACCGGGGCCTGGGTACATTCCGTGGCGCTGGATAAAATCTGAGTACCAGATTCCGTTACCGCCATAAATACATACGTGCCCTTCAAAATGCTCGGCGTTTTCACCCTGAATTACCGCAATATCGCCGGGCATTGGCTCTTGGTTTACGTCGATCTCATGGAATCCAGCGTAAGTCAGTGTTATTCCCATATCTTTTGCATAATGTGTGTTGGGGATATTTACTCCACCCTGGCGTATTGCATTGGATACATAATGTGCACACTTTCTTATCGAGTGATTTAGCGCATGTTCTTTTGCCCACTTTACGGCTGCATTTTTATCCCATGCCATTAGAAGCCTCTCTTTTAATCCATGTTAGAGTTTCTGTGGGGTTGATTTTGCATACAAATCAAGTAATCAGGCAATAGATATCTAATGCCCGAGGTGAGTACTTCAGGAAAAGGGGAACGGAGCGACCCGCGACCTGGAGGACGCCAGCGCCGGCAATGCCAGCGCGACCTCCCCCCGTCGATTAACACAAGCTTTCAGTCGCCACGTTAACAGCGTGGCGATTTTCATATACGCTAACCTGCCGCCCGTTTTCATGCACAATACTGACAATAATGTCCGCAGATCGCTCACAGCAGACATGATGGTCACGCAGCCTGTCCGCAGCGTGCCAGGAGCGGACGAGGCCAACATCATCCTTTGTTAAATAAAGGTGAACAGGTCAACAACCCGACAGGGATCAACCACCAGGCTGGTTAGTGCTAAAGGCTTCCATGATAACTCCGAAGTCGTTGCTGCTAATGTAATAGCCCTTTCCTGCTTACATAAGACAAGGAAAGTGTGCGCAATATGTCGTCTTTTAATTTTTGTATGATGATTTTTATCTTTTATCATACGCGGCACTTGCAAAAGTTTGGATGAAGGCATAAAACCATACAAATCGAATGGTTATGGTTATCTATTTAATAAACATGACGCTATTTCCAGCCATTCATTCCTTTGCTCAGGGCCAGGGAAGAAATGCATTACCAGCTCATCGTCAGTATCGGCTGAGAAATAACAGACCATAAAACACTGGTTAAGTCAGTGTATTTGCTGCGCGATGGTATTCTTCAAGACAATTCATTGAGGATGTTTATGTTGTCTGTGCCGTTATTCCAAAATCTACATGTCCGCCTGCTGATAGTTTCACTACTTTTCGTTAACATAGTTGTCTGGGTATGGGCATTCGTAGCCTTTGGCCATAGTTCTGCTCTGATGGCTGCGAGCCTGCTTGCCTGGTGTTATGGTTTGCGTCATGCAGTCGATGCGGATCACATCGCAGCGATTGATAATGTCACACGTAAGATGATGCAACAGGGTAAAAAGCCCTGCAGTGTCGGAACATGGTTTTCGCTGGGACACTCGACTATAGTCGTTCTTGCAACTGTCGCGATTGCAGCCACAGCAACAGCATTCAGTAATAAAATGGACTGGTTCCATGAAACTGGCGGGATTATTGGCACGACGGTATCTGCTGTATTTCTGATCATCATGGCTCTGGTGAATCTCGTTATTCTGAAGAGTGTATGGCATGCCTTCAATCGACTGAAAAACGGCAAAAAAATTAATCAGGATACCGATGCTCTTTTACAAGGTGGCATGATGAGCTGGATATTCAGAAAAGCATTCCACCTTGTATCCAGAAGCTGGCAGATGTACCTGGTTGGTTTTTTATTCGGTCTTGGCTTTGATACAGCCACAGAAATTGGTGTCCTGGGTATTTCTGCGGCGGGGGCATCCAGTGGCATGTCTGTCTGGACGATCCTGGTATTCCCGGCGTTATTCACAAGTGGAATGGCGCTAATTGATACACTGGATAATATTATTATGGTTGGCGCATACGGATGGGCATTTAATAAACCACAACGCAAACTTTATTATAATATGACAATCACAGGTACATCCGTCATTGTTGCCCTTTTTATCGGTGGTACAGAAGCTATGGGATTACTTATGGATAAGCTGGATTTACATGGCGGTATATGGGAGTTTGTGGGGCTTATTAATGATAATCTGGGCAATGCCGGATTCTTTGTTGTCGGATTGTTTATTCTGTGCTGGCTGATTTCGATACTGAATTACAAATGGAAAGGCTACGACGCACTTGCCATCGATGATGTTCGTTCCGTCTGAAGAATCAGAGGGGCAACATCATTCTGTTGCCCCTTGATATACACATCATTATATCCTCTGGTCAGAGGATTTTAATCACCATAATCAAGCCCGTTTCTTTCGGGTCAGCGTTGGTTTTATTTATTGTGGTAACGTCTGTTTCTCGCTCTTAGTAGACCTCATGCCCTTGTCGCTATTCGCTTCATGCCATAAATAGATTCAGCTACCATTACGGCTTGCTAGATTAGATATATCGAAACACATGGTTCGCTTAGGTGTGATACTGACAAGAAAATCATCATAAAAAATCATGCCAGTTGCGCATGCGGAGCAACTGGCATAACCGTCAGGATGCGATGCCTGAGAGCCTATTCTTTCATTGCAAAGGTTTTTCTTAGTCCTTTACTGACCATACTTGCTGGCGCAAAGCGGCGTAACCTGGCGAGCAGCGTGGCTTCACCGCCCGGCGTGTTCCGCATTTTCCATGGGCCCAGTGCAGCGGTCACAATGGTTCCTGCCACAATCTCGGGTAAGGACGCCGTACCGACTTTTTGCAGTATGGCCCCCAGTGTCTGGCCACGGGCCTCTTCATAAAAAGAGATCTTTTCTGCCGTTTCAGCGGAGTTCACATCAAGTTTTGTTCTTGTAAAAGAAGGCTCAACCAGCGTAATGCGAACGCCGCTTTCACGCAGTTCGTGATCCAGGGTTTCCGACATCCCTTCCAGAGCATGTTTGGACGCAGCGTAGATGCCCATAAAGGGCGCAGGCAGAAAACCCAGCACAGAACTCACATTCACGATGCGCCCGCTTTTCTGGTTTCGCATGTGTGGCAGGGCCGCTCTTGTCGTGCGTAGTGCCCCGAAAAAGTTGGTATCAAACAGCCGGGTGGCCTCCTCTATTGAGGTTTCCTCCACCGCACCGATCAGGGACACACCCGCACTGTTAACCAGGACATCAATACGTCCGGCTTTGGCTATCACTCTTTCAATTGCCTGTTGCACCGAATGTTCATCGCGGACATCCATTTCCGTTAGTCCGACACCATGCAAAGGCGAGGCAGCATTGATATCCCTGACGGTACCAAATACCTGACACCCTCTGGCTTTAAAGGCCAGGGCTGCTGCCCTGCCAATGCCTGATGAAACGCCGGTAATCAGAACGACTTTATGTTCAGACATTGTTTACTCCTTCAGAAGTGGAATGGTTTTCGGTCGACGAGGTTGAATCCGGACGCTTGATACGGAACCAGATGGCATACATGGCAGGCAGGAACACCAGCGTAATGATGGTGCCACCCAGTGTCCCGCCGATCAGGGTGTAGGCCAGGGTTCCCCAGAACACAGAATGGGTTAACGGGATAAAGGCCAGAATAGCCGCCATCGCCGTGAGCAGTACGGGCCTGGAGCGCTGTACCGTTGCCTCAATGACCGCATGGAAGGGGGAAAGTCCTTCCTGCTCGTTATGATGGATCTGCCCGATAAGGATCAGCGTGTTACGCATTAAAATCCCTGACAGGGCAATCAGACCAACCAGCGCATTGATACCAAAGGGCTGGTTGAAGAGCAGCAAGGTCGGCACCACCCCCACCAATCCCAGCGGCGCGGTCATAAAGACCATCACCATCGCCGACATCGAGCGTACCTGGAGGATAATAATCAGCAATGTCATGGCTATCATGATTGGGAATAAGGGTGCCATCGCTTTGGTGGCTTTTCCTGACTCCTCAATCGAGCCAGCCTGTTCAATCCGGTATCCATCCGGAAGGGTGGTGATGATGGGCTGCAACTGCTTCATCATCGCCGTGGAGACATCCGGCGGCTGAAGAGATTCAGCAATATCACCCCGAACGGTAATGGTTGGCATACGGTCGCGACGGCGCAGAACCGGGTCTTCCATCCGCACGTCCACCTCGCCAACCTGCGATAGCGGAACACGCTGCCCTGCAGAGCCGACCAGGGTGAAACCCGCTATTTTCGCCGGATCCAGCCTGATATCACCCGCTGCGCGCCCCACGACCTGTACCGAACGGATATCTTCGCGCACAGCGGTCACCGGAACGCCCGAAAGCAGGAACTGAAGCTGCTGGGCCACCGCGTTTGACGTCAGTCCCACCGCCTGCAGGCGATCCTGATTCATGGTGAAATGCAGTGTCGGCACGCGTGAGCCCCAGTCCGTGTTGACTGTTCTCATCAGCGGACTGGCCTGCATCAGCGTTTTCACTTTATCTGCAATGTCTCGTAATACATCCGGATCCGGCCCTGTCACACGAAAGGCAACCGGATAAGGGGAATACGGGCCAAAGACCAGTTGGGTCACGCGAACCCGCGCCTCCGGAGCCAGCCCGTCAGCCGCAGCCTGGCGAAGACGGAACTTGAGCGCCTCACGGGCTTCCTGGCTGTCGGTCAGGACAACAATTTTCGCAAAGGAAGGATCGGGCAGTTCCGGTGCCATCGCCAGATAAAAGCGGGGTGATCCTTGCCCGATATAAGCCGTGACGATTTTTGCTTCTTTCTGGCGCTTGAGCCAGTCTTCAATTTTCGTCACGGCGGCGCTGGTTTGTTCGATGGATGTGCCGTACGGCATCTGCACTTCCACGAGAACCTCAGGCCGGTCAGACGTCGGGAAAAATTGTTTTTTCACCAGCGCCATGCCAAGAATAGCCACGGTGAATACCGCGACGACAGAACCCGCAACCAGCCATTTTCGCGCGATGACCCGCGTCAGCAACTGACGAAAACGGTTATAGCGTCGGGTGTTGTAGATAGCATCATGCCCCCCTTCAACCGTTTTGATCTCTGGCAGCATTTTCACCCCGAGATACGGGGTAAACACCACCGCCACCACCCAGGAAGCAATGAGTGCAATCCCCACAATCCAGAACATGTTGCTGGTATATTCACCCGCTGTGGATTGTGCAAAACCGTTGGGCATAAAGCCGACGGCCGTGACCAGCGTACCGGCCAGCATTGGTGCCGCGGTGTGGCTCCAGGCATAGGCTGAGGCTTTGATGCGGTCGTAGCCCTCCTCCATTTTCACTACCATCATTTCGATAGCAATGATGGCATCATCCACCAGCAAACCGAGCGCCAGGATAAGCGAGCCCAGGGTAATACGGTCGAAGTTTTTACCTGTCGCTTCCATGACCACAAAGACGACAGCCAGTGTCAGTGGCACAGCTGCAGCGACCACCACGCCCACACGCCAGCCCATACTGAGGAAGCAAACCACCATCACGACCACCAGCGCCACGAAAAATTTGATCATGAACTCGTCAACGGCGGAACTGATGTTAACGGACTGATCGGTAACTTTCGCGAATGTCATGCCGAGAGGCATGTCCGCATTGATACTGGCGGCTTCTTTATCCAGCGCTTTCCCCAGCGTCAGACCATTCCAGCCCTCACGCATCACGATCCCCAGCAGAAGTGCCGGTTCCCCCTGGTTACGGACCATAAAGGTCGCGGGATCTTCGTAACCACGCTCGACCGTCGCGACATCAGAAAGCTTGAGCGTCCTGCCCTGCGCCACAATGGGGGTTTCACGAATTTTCTCCAGTTTGTCAAACGCCCCATCCAGACGGATAAAAACCTGCGGCCCACGGCTGTCTATTGAACCGGCAGGCGTCAGCACGTTCTGGTTATTCAGGGCAGCAAAGATATCCTGCGGTGCGATACCCAGTGTTGCCAGACGATCATGGGAGAACGAGACAAATATCCGCTCGGCCTGCTCGCCGATAATATTGACCTTTTTCACCCCGGGAACATGTAACAAGCGCTGGCGTAATGACTCGGCATCGCGCACCAGTAGCCGCTGCGGCTCGCCTTTTGCCTTCAGCGCAAAGAGCGCAAATGTGACATCCGAGAACTCATCGTTAACCATGGGTCCAGCCACTCCTGTCGGCAGGTTTTTGGCTTCATCGCTGAGTTTTTTGCGGGCCTGATAGAACTCTTCCTGGACCTCGGAGGGGGGAGTACTGTCCTGCAACGAGAGCATGGTAAAAGCCAGACCGGGGCGCGTGTAGGTCTCTGTGCGGTCATACCACTTGAGCTCCTGGAGACGCTTCTCCAGCGGTTCGGCCACCTGATCCTGCATTTCCTGAGCCGTCGCGCCGGGCCAGGCGGAAATGATGGTCATCTGCTTGACGGTAAAAGGCGGGTCTTCTGCGCGCCCCAGTTCAAGGAACGCGAGAATACCGGCAACGGTGATAAGCAGGATAAGAAACAGCGTAACGGAACGCTCGCGCACGGCAAGCGCGGAAAGATTGAAACGCCCGCGACTCATGGCCGGCTCCCGGCGACACTGACATCGCTCTGCTTCGCCAGCCGGACTGTCTCACCGTCATGCAGAAGATGAGCGCCCAGCGCCACGACCTGTTCGCCGGGCTTAAGGCTGCCGGTCACGCTTGCTGCATCATCTCCGAGGCTGACGACCTGTACGGGACGCCATGCCACTCTGGCGGGGTTGCCTGAAATGCTCCAGACGCCCGGGCCTTTACCCGCGTCATAAACGGCGGCTAAAGGCACCTGCAGTAACGGCTGCGATGTTCTGCTCTGCGCAATATGGAGGGTGACCGTGGATCCCAGGGGGGCACCAGACAATGGACCGTCGAGCACATACCGTGCCTCAAACGTGCGCGTTAGCGGGTCGGCGGCGTCCGAGAGTAACCGCAGTGTCGCAGAAACGGGCTGTTTATCGCTGCCGTACAGAGAAGCCTGTGCCGCGCTTCCAACAACCGGGCGCAGCGTTTCAGGCAACTGGACGATCGCTTCACGTTGCCCTGCTCTTGCAAGCCGGATGACCGGCTGGCCGGCGCTCACCACCTGACCCGGTTCAGCCAGCGTATCCACCACCACTCCCTCAGAGTCGGCCACCAGAACTGCGTAGCTCATGGCGTTTTGCGCCACATTCGCCTGCGCCTGGGCGGCACTGAGGTCAGCCCTGGCCGTATCTGCGGCGGCTTTAATCTGATCGTAAGCGGATGCCGATACAGCACCGGTGGTGACCAGACCGCGATATCGCAATTCGTCATCCGCTGTCTGTCGGGCGCGTGCTCTTGCTGCGGCGACAGCCTGCTGCTGGGCCTGAGCCTGCAGGCTCAGATCAACCGGGTCCAGACGCATTAACGGCTGGCCACGTTTCACCGTCTGACCGGTATCAACAAGGCGTTCCAGGATTTTGCCTTGAACCCTGAAACCAAGGTCACTTTGTACTCGCGCAACAACGACCCCTGTGAAGGCGCGGGAAGCGTCGGTTGCGGTGATTGCAATAGCAGACCTGACCAGAGGTGGCAGGCTACGTGGATCGCTGTTATCGGAAGCGTCACCGCAGGCCACAAGGGCAAACGGCAACAGGCAAGCAGCAAAGGTGACAGGTTTAAGCCCGAGCATGGGTTCCCTTAATTAATAAAAGAGGACAGGAACCCCATATTCAAACTAGTGACCATTTTTGTCAATAGTCACAACATCAGGGAGACAAACTTCTCAGGATGAGTGATGACAATAACACCGCCGCTACCTGGGCGGTTTCTAGATTATATTGCAGTTGAACCGGGCTGATATAAGGCCGCATGACCATAAAAATGGCCTCCGCTGCCTCGTCCAGGGGCGTTTTTCTCTCGAATTCTCCCGCCTGGCGACCTTCAACAATGATCTGCTCAATGAGCTGTCGCAGGTGCTGCTCATGCGCTTGTGCTGACGGCCATTTGTCACGTACAGCCACCGCCGCGATGTCATACAACTTGCGGTCACAGAAAAACAAGTCGCTACCGGATTCTGACAATGCCCTGAATAACCGCCTTATTTTCTCTGCGGCTGTGGGCGCATCCGCAATCGCTGCGTTAACAATGTCCCTGATGATCGCCAGCCGGTTAGCGCAGATTACTTCACCAATGGCCTGTTTGGAGTCGAAAAACTTATAGATATAAGCTTTTGAAAAACCGATTGCTTTGGCAAGGTCGGACACAGTGGTTTTTTCGTAGCCAAAGTGGCCAAAATGCTCTGTAGCCGCTTCAACAACCTGATCACGGACGCTGTGGTCAGAAGGTCCCCTGAAAGGGTTTTCATTCATCTGTTTAGTCATTTTTCCAGCTTAGCTCAATGAAGCCTGATTGACAACGAGTGACCATTTGGTAATGTAGTCACAATTCAAATTCGACTCAAGGGTTCTTCATGTTTTCCCGAAATGCACTTGCACTGATTGTGGGTGCCTGCACCCTTACAGGCTGTACCGTTGGGCCAGACTACCATCGCCCTGCGGCTCCACTTGCGGAACGCTATCAGGCCCAACCGGCCTCACAGCAGCGCATTACACCTGAACCCGACAATTTTCGCCTTTGGTGGGAAAGCTTCGGCGATCCTTTGTTAAGTCAGTTCGTTTCAGACGCAGTTACGCAAAATCTCGACCTGGCCCAGGCTTCCGCCAGGATGGCGCAGGCACGAGCCGGACTGGGCGCTGCTACGGCGGCCCTGCTTCCCTCGGGAAATATCAGCGGACAAGCTGCCCGCGCTTATCAGTCGGTGGAAACGCCGTTGGGTCAGGTGGTCAGTTCAACGCCGGATTATAATCGCTACGGCAATTCATATGAAACCGATCTCAATGCAGGCTGGGAGATAGACCTGTTTGGTGGCCTGAGACGAGGCCGTCAGGCTGCTCTGGCCGATTATCAGGCTTCTGAGGCCGGTGTAGAGGCGACACGTCTTGCTGTCGCCGCGCAAACTGCGGATATCTATATCACCCTGCGTGGACTACAGACCCGCCTGGAGATTGCGAATAAACAGGTCATCACACAGCAACAACTGCTGGAAAGGGTGCAACTGTTGCACAGTAAAGGGCTGGCACCAGAATATCAGGTCCGTCAGACAGAAGGCGCACTGGCACAGGTAAAAGCAACGGTACCGGTTCTGAACAACGGGCTTGATGCCGCCATGAATGCGCTGGATGTTATGCTCGGTACGCCGCCGGGGACACATCGCGCGCAAC
>OKVX01001309.1_pt1 | contig 10437 bp, 7 predicted proteins | sample 1606941 | NCBI WGS metagenome assembly OKVX01 (sample SAMN03281016, study PRJEB24777) | human gut metagenome | isolation source: fecal sample PR161 from 1 month old female Malay infant, caesarean... | reverse complement strand
CGCGTAGAAATCGATCGTAAAAGCGGTGACTTCGATACATTCCGTCGTTGGGTAATCGTTGAAGAAGTGACCCAGCCGACCAAAGAGATCACCCTGGAAGCGGCACGTTTTGAAGACGAAAGTCTGAACGTGGGTGACTACGTTGAAGATCAGATTGAATCTGTGACCTTCGACCGTATCACCACCCAGACCGCTAAGCAGGTTATCGTGCAGAAAGTGCGCGAAGCCGAGCGCGCGCTGGTTGTCGATCAGTTCCGCGATCAGGAAGGCGAAATCATCACTGGCGTGGTGAAGAAAGTGAACCGTGACAACATCTCTCTGGAAATTAAATCAGAAGGGATGCCGGGCAACGCTGAAGCCGTGATCCTGCGTGAAGACATGCTGCCGCGTGAAAACTTCCGCCCGGGCGACCGTATTCGTGGTGTTCTGTACGCCGTGCGCCCTGAAGCGCGTGGTGCACAGCTGTTCGTGACCCGTTCTAAACCAGAAATGCTGGTTGAACTGTTCCGCATCGAAGTGCCGGAAATCGGCGAAGAAGTTATTGAGATCAAAGCAGCAGCTCGCGATCCAGGCTCTCGTGCGAAAATTGCGGTGAAAACCAACGACAAGCGTATCGACCCGGTCGGTGCTTGCGTCGGTATGCGCGGTGCGCGCGTTCAGGCGGTTTCTACCGAACTGGGCGGCGAGCGTATTGATATCGTTCTGTGGGACGACAACCCGGCGCAGTTCGTGATCAACGCAATGGCTCCGGCTGATGTCGCGTCTATCGTTGTTGACGAAGACAAACACACCATGGATATCGCTGTTGAAGCGGGCAACCTGGCGCAGGCGATTGGCCGTAACGGTCAGAACGTACGCCTGGCGTCACAGCTGAGCGGCTGGGAACTCAACGTCATGACCGTTGATGACCTGCAGGCTAAGCATCAGGCTGAAGCCCATGCGGCGATCGATACCTTCACCAAATACCTCGACATTGACGAAGACTTCGCCACTGTTCTGGTAGAAGAAGGTTTCTCTACGCTGGAAGAACTGGCCTATGTGCCAATGAAAGAGCTGCTGGAAATTGACGGTCTGGATGAGCCAACCGTTGAAGCCCTGCGTGAACGCGCTAAAAACGCACTGACCACCCTGGCACTGGCTCAGGAAGAAAGCCTTGGCGATAAGAAGCCGGCTGATGACCTGCTGAATCTGGAAGGTCTTGATCGTGCGATTGCGTTCAAGCTGGCTGCCCGTGGTGTTTGTACGCTGGAAGATCTCGCTGAGCAAGGCGTTGATGACCTGGCCGATATCGAAGGTTTAACCGACGAGAAAGCCGGCGAACTCATCATGGCCGCACGTAATATTTGCTTGTTCGGCGACGAAGCGTAATAAACTGTAGCAGGAAGGAACAGCATGACTGATGTAACTGTAAAATCGCTGGCTGCTGAGATTCAGACCTCCGTGGACCGCCTGGTACAGCAATTTGCTGATGCAGGGATCCCGAAGTCCGCTGATGACTCGGTGACCGCGCAAGAAAAACAAACCTTGTTAACGCACCTGAACCGCGAACACGGTTCTACGCCTGACAAGTTAACGCTGCAGCGCAAAACGCGCAGCACGTTAAACATTCCTGGTACCGGTGGCAAAAGCAAATCGGTACAAATTGAAGTCCGCAAGACGCGCACCTTTGTAAAACGTGATCCGCAAGAGGCAGAACGCCTTGCCGCGGAAGAGCAGGCACAGCGTGAAGCGGAAGAACAAGCTCAGCGTGAGGCGGAAGCAGCCGCCAAACGTGAAGCAGAATTAAAAGCTGAACGTGAGGCCGCAGAAAAAGCGAAACGCGACGCCAGTGATAAAGTGAAGCGTGACGCTGCGGAAAAAGACAAAGTGAGCAATCAACAGACAGACGAAATGACCAAAACCGCCCAGGCTGAAAAAGCCCGCCGTGAAAATGAAGCTGCCGAGCTGAAGCGTAAAGCGGAAGAAGAAGCCCGCCGTAAGCTGGAAGAAGAAGCTCGCCGCGTCGCCGAAGAAGCGCGTCGCATGGCAGAAGAAAATGAGAAGAACGGTGTTGATACCGCTGAGCAGTCTGAAGACACCAGCGACTATCACGTGACCACTTCTCAGCACGCACGTCAGGCTGAAGATGATAACGACCGTGAAGTAGAAGGCGGCCGTGGCCGTGGTCGTAATGCAAAAGCAGCGCGTCCGGCGAAAAAAGGCAACAAGCACGCGGAATCCAAAGCTGACCGTGAAGAAGCACGTGCGGCTGTTCGCGGTGGTAAAGGCGGCAAGCGTAAAGGTTCCGCTCTGCAGCAGGGCTTCCAGAAGCCGGCTCAGGCCGTTAACCGTGACGTTGTGATCGGCGAAACCATTACCGTTGGCGAACTGGCGAACAAGATGGCGGTTAAAGGCTCTCAGGTCATCAAAGCAATGATGAAGCTGGGCGCTATGGCAACCATCAACCAGGTGATCGATCAGGAAACTGCGCAGCTGGTTGCGGAAGAGATGGGCCACAAAGTTATCCTGCGTCGTGAAAACGAGCTGGAAGAAGCAGTAATGAGCGACCGTGACACAGGTGCTGCGGCAGAACCGCGCGCACCGGTAGTGACCATCATGGGTCACGTTGACCACGGTAAAACCTCGCTGCTTGACTACATTCGCTCTACCAAGGTTGCCTCTGGCGAAGCGGGTGGTATTACCCAGCACATCGGTGCATACCACGTAGAAACTGACAACGGTATGATCACCTTCCTGGATACCCCAGGCCACGCCGCGTTTACCTCCATGCGTGCTCGTGGTGCTCAGGCGACGGATATCGTTGTTCTGGTTGTTGCTGCAGACGACGGCGTCATGCCGCAGACCATCGAAGCTATCCAGCACGCGAAAGCAGCGGGTGTGCCGGTTGTGGTTGCAGTGAACAAGATCGATAAGCCAGAAGCGGATCCCGATCGTGTTAAAAACGAACTTTCCCAGTACGGTATCCTGCCGGAAGAGTGGGGCGGCGAAAGCCAGTTCGTACACGTGTCTGCGAAAGCGGGTACCGGTATCGACGAACTGCTGGACGCGATCCTGCTGCAGGCCGAAGTTCTGGAGCTGAAAGCCATCCGTAACGGTATGGCGAGCGGTGCGGTTATCGAATCCTTCCTGGATAAAGGACGTGGCCCTGTTGCTACCGTTCTGGTTCGTGAAGGTACACTGCATAAAGGTGATATCGTTCTGTGCGGTTTCGAATACGGTCGCGTTCGTGCGATGCGTAACGAACTGGGTCAGGAAGTGCTGGAAGCAGGTCCGTCCATTCCAGTGGAAATCCTGGGTCTGTCCGGCGTTCCGGCTGCTGGTGACGAAGTGACCGTTGTGCGTGACGAGAAGAAAGCGCGTGAAGTGGCACTGTATCGTCAGGGCAAATTCCGTGAAGTTAAGCTGGCGCGTCAGCAGAAATCTAAACTTGAGAACATGTTTGCGAACATGGCTGAAGGCGAAGTTCACGAAGTGAACGTCGTTCTGAAAGCGGACGTTCAGGGTTCTGTGGAAGCGATCTCCGACTCCTTGCTGAAACTGTCTACCGACGAAGTGAAAGTGAAGATCATCGGTTCTGGCGTAGGTGGTATCACCGAAACCGACGCAACCCTGGCTGCGGCATCCAACGCTATCCTGGTTGGCTTCAACGTGCGTGCTGATGCATCTGCTCGCCGCGTGATCGAAGCGGAAAGCCTGGATCTGCGCTACTACTCCGTCATCTATAACCTGATCGACGAAGTGAAAGCTGCGATGAGCGGTATGCTGTCTCCTGAGCTGAAACAGCAGATCATCGGTCTGGCTGAAGTGCGTGACGTGTTCAAATCACCGAAATTCGGTGCGATCGCGGGCTGTATGGTTACCGAAGGTACCATCAAGCGTCACAACCCAATCCGCGTACTGCGTGACAACGTGGTTATCTACGAAGGCGAGCTGGAATCCCTGCGCCGCTTCAAAGATGACGTTAACGAAGTCCGTAACGGCATGGAATGTGGTATCGGCGTGAAGAACTACAACGACGTTCGCGTTGGCGATATGATCGAAGTGTTCGAAATCATCGAGATCCAACGCAGCATCGACTAATCCTTAGGGATAAGTCCATATGTAGGCCGGGATCGCCTCGTGCCACCCGGCAATAATTTTAAAAGGGGCTTTTAGCCCCTTTTTTGTCTGGAGAATTTATTATGGCGAAAGAATTTGGTCGCCCACAGCGCGTGGCGCAGGAGATGCAGAAAGAGATTGCGCTTATCCTGCAACGTGAAATCAAAGACCCGCGTATCGGTATGATGACCACCGTCTCTGGCGTGGAAATGTCTCGTGACCTGGCCTATGCCAAAGTGTTCGTGACCTTCCTGAACGATCAGGACGAAGCGGCGGTTAAAAACGGCATTAAAGCACTGCAGGAAGCCTCTGGTTTCATCCGCTCTCTGCTCGGCAAAGCGATGCGCCTGCGTATTGTTCCCGAGCTGACCTTCTTCTACGACAACTCGCTGGTCGAAGGTATGCGCATGTCCAACCTGGTGACCAGCGTGGTGAAACATGACGACGAACGTCGTGTTAACCCGACGGACGACAGCAAGGAGGACTGATGAGTCGTCCTCGTCGTCGCGGTCGCGACGTGCATGGCGTGCTGCTGCTGGATAAACCGCAGGGTGCATCCAGCAACGACGTGCTGCAAAAAGTGAAGCGTATTTATAACGCTAACCGTGCGGGCCACACCGGCGCGCTGGATCCGCTGGCGACCGGCATGCTGCCGATTTGCCTGGGTGAAGCGACAAAGTTTTCCCAGTATCTGCTCGATTCCGATAAACGCTACCGCGTTATCGCTAAGCTGGGCCAGCGTACGGATACTTCCGACGCGGATGGTCAGGTGGTGGAAGAGCGCCCGGTGACCTTCAGCGCCGAACAGCTTGATGCGGCCCTGGAGAGCTTCCGCGGGGACACGATGCAGGTGCCGTCGATGTATTCGGCGCTGAAATATCAGGGCAAGAAGCTCTACGAATATGCGCGCCAGGGAATTGACGTCCCGCGCGAAGCGCGTCCGATAACCGTGTATGAGCTGCTGTTCATTCGCCACGAAGGTGACGAGCTGGAGCTGGAAGTCCACTGTTCGAAAGGGACCTATATTCGCACCATCATTGACGATCTCGGTGAAAAGCTGGGCTGCGGCGCGCATGTGATCTACCTGCGTCGTCTGGCGGTCAGTAAATATCCGGTGGAACGCATGGTGACGCTTGAGCAGCTGCGCGCGCTGGCTGAGCAGGCACAAGCGCAGGGAGTGGAACCAGCAGATTTGCTGGATCCATTGCTGATGCCAATGGACAGTCCGGCAGCGGACTTCCCGATCGTTAATCTTCCTTTAACATCGTCCGTTTACTTTAAGAACGGAAACCCGGTTCGTACGGCGGATGCGCCGCTGGATGGACTGGTACGCGTGACGGAAGGTGACGAAGGGAAATTCATCGGTATGGGCGAAATGGACGGTGAAGGGCGCGTTGCGCCGCGTCGTCTGGTCGTCGAATATCCGGTCGACGCGTGACGGTGATTACGCCTCACCTTGCGATAAGCAGGGGAGACGAGTAGAATATCGCCGCTTAACGCCCGGTAAATTGTTTAACAATCTGCGGGGCGTACATGGGGTCGCTGAATTAGAGATCGGCACCCTTACATTTTTTATACTTTGGAGTTTGAAAATGTCTCTAAGCGTTGAAGCTAAAGCTAAAATCGTTTCTGAGTTTGGTCGTGGTACTAACGACAGCGGTTCTACCGAAGTTCAGGTTGCACTGCTGACTGCACAGATTAACCACCTGCAGGGTCACTTTGCAGAGCACAAAAAAGATCACCACAGCCGTCGTGGTCTGCTGCGCATGGTTTCTCAGCGTCGTAAACTGCTCGACTACCTGAAACGTAAAGATGTTGCACGCTACACCGCGCTGATCGAGCGTCTGGGTCTGCGTCGCTAAGTCTTGCGAGTTTCAGAAAAGGGGGCCTGATGGCCCCTTTTTTCAACCGGACCGCAGCAATTCACTGGAAACTATTGTATTGTTGCTATAAATGATCTTCCTTGCAGAGGTTCGCGCGGCTAATGAGAGGCTTCACCCATGGGGGTGTTGGTTGTCATTAGTCGCGAGGATGCGAAGAAGGTCGGGTTAAATCGTCAGCACACCGGTGGTGTGCTGTCAAACATTTAAGAAAGGACAGAATTTTGCTGAATCCGATCGTTCGTAAATTCCAGTATGGTCAGCATACCGTCACGCTGGAAACCGGCATGATGGCACGTCAGGCTACTGCTGCCGTTATGGTAAGCATGGATGACACCGCGGTATTCGTGACCGTTGTTGGCCAGAAAAAAGCTAAACCAGGTCAGGACTTCTTCCCACTGACCGTTAACTACCAGGAGCGTACTTACGCTGCCGGTAAAATCCCGGGTGGCTTCTTCCGTCGTGAAGGCCGCCCAAGCGAAGGCGAAACCCTGATCGCGCGTCTGATTGACCGCCCGGTTCGTCCGCTGTTCCCGGAAGGCTTCGTAAACGAAGTGCAGGTTATCGCGACCGTGGTTTCCGTTAACCCACAGGTTAACCCGGATATCGTTGCGATGATCGGTGCCTCCGCTGCGCTGTCTCTGTCCGGTATTCCATTCAATGGTCCTATCGGTGCCGCGCGCGTTGGTTACATCAACGACCAGTACGTGCTGAACCCGACTCAGGAAGAGCTGAAAGAAAGTAAGCTGGACCTGGTTGTTGCCGGTACGGAAGCCGCCGTTCTGATGGTTGAGTCTGAAGCAGAGCTGCTGAGCGAAGACCAGATGCTGGGCGCTGTGGTCTTCGGCCACGACCAACAGCAGGTTGTTATCCAGAACATCAACGAGCTGGTGAAAGAAGCCGGTAAACCGCGTTGGGACTGGCAGCCTGAAGCCGTTAACGACGCGCTGAACGCACGCGTTGCTGCACTGGCTGAAGCGCGTCTGAGCGATGCGTACCGTATCACCGACAAGCAGGAGCGTTATGCTCAGGTTGACGTGATCAAAGACGAAACCATCGCCACGCTGGTTGCTGAAGACGAAACGCTGGATGCTAACGAGCTGAGCGAAATTCTGCACGCAATCGAGAAAAACGTTGTTCGTAGCCGCGTACTGGCTGGCGAGCCGCGTATCGATGGCCGTGAAAAAGACATGATCCGTGGTCTGGACGTGCGTACTGGCGTACTGCCACGTACTCACGGTTCTGCGCTGTTCACCCGTGGTGAAACGCAGGCGCTGGTTACCGCGACCCTGGGTACTGCACGTGACGCACAGATCATCGACGAGCTGATGGGCGAGCGCACTGACAGCTTCCTGTTCCACTATAACTTCCCTCCGTACTCCGTAGGGGAAACCGGTATGGTGGGTTCGCCTAAGCGTCGTGAAATTGGTCACGGTCGTCTGGCGAAGCGCGGCGTGCTGGCAGTGATGCCAGACGCAGACAAATTCCCGTACACCGTTCGTGTGGTTTCTGAAATCACCGAATCCAACGGTTCTTCTTCCATGGCTTCCGTGTGTGGTGCCTCTCTGGCGCTGATGGATGCAGGCGTGCCAATCAAAGCCGCCGTTGCGGGTATCGCAATGGGTCTGGTGAAAGAGGGCGACAACTTTGTTGTTCTGTCTGACATTCTGGGCGACGAAGACCACCTGGGCGATATGGACTTCAAAGTGGCGGGTTCCCGCGACGGTATCTCTGCACTGCAGATGGATATCAAAATTGAAGGCATCACCAAAGAGATCATGCAGGTTGCTCTGAACCAGGCAAAAGGTGCGCGTCTGCACATCCTGGGCGTGATGGAACAGGCTATCAACGCGCCACGCGGTGATATCTCCGAATTCGCTCCGCGTATTCACACCATCAAGATCAATCCAGACAAGATCAAAGATGTTATCGGTAAGGGCGGTTCCGTGATCCGTGCGCTGACCGAAGAGACCGGCACCACCATTGAAATCGAAGATGACGGTACGGTGAAGATCGCAGCGACCGACGGCGAAAAAGCGAAATTCGCGATTCGTCGCATCGAAGAAATCACTGCAGAAATCGAAGTGGGCCGTATCTACAATGGTAAAGTGACCCGTATCGTTGACTTTGGCGCGTTCGTTGCCATCGGTGGCGGTAAAGAAGGTCTGGTACACATCTCTCAAATCGCTGACAAGCGCGTTGAGAAAGTGACCGATTACCTGCAGATGGGTCAGGAAGTACCGGTTAAAGTTCTGGAAGTTGACCGCCAGGGCCGTATCCGTCTGAGCATTAAAGAAGCAACCGAGCAGTCTCAGCCAGCTGCTGCGCCAGAAGCACCGGCAGCAGAACAGCAAGGCGAGTAAGGTTGCCATTTGCCCTCCGCATCGCGGAGGGCCATTATCAGGCAGGACGCCTTGTTAAGCCGCCGGGGGACAGGACGTTCATCCAATAGTTGTCTTCGGGAGTGGGAAATGAAGCCTTTTTTGCGCTGGTGTTTCGTTGCGACAGCTTTAACGCTGGCAGGATGCAGCAACTCTGCCTGGCGTAAGAGCGAAGTCCTCGCAGTGCCATTGCAACCGACTTTGCAGCAGGAAGTGATTCTGGCACGCATGGAACAAATACTTGCCAGTCGGGCTTTAACCGATGACGAACGCGCACAGCTTTTATATGAGCGCGGAGTGTTGTATGATAGTCTCGGTCTGAGGGCATTAGCGCGTAACGATTTTTCGCAAGCGCTGGCAATCCGACCGGATATGCCTGAAGTATTCAATTACTTAGGCATATATTTAACGCAGGCAGGCAATTTTGATGCTGCCTATGAAGCGTTTGATTCTGTACTTGAGCTTGATCCAACTTACAACTACGCGCACTTGAATCGCGGGATCGCATTATATTACGGCGGTCGTGACAAGTTAGCGCAAGATGATCTGCTGGCGTTTTATCAAGACGATCCCAATGATCCTTTCCGTAGTCTGTGGCTTTATCTCGCCGAGCAGAAGCTCGATGAGAAGCAGGCTAAAGAAGTGTTGAAACAGCACTTCGAAAAATCGGATAAGGAACAGTGGGGATGGAACATTGTCGAGTTCTACCTGGGCAACATTAGCGAACAAACGTTAATGGAAAGGCTCAAGGCGGACGCAACGGATAACACCTCGCTCGCTGAGCATCTCAGTGAAACCAACTTCTATTTAGGTAAGTACTACCTAAGTCTGGGGGATATGGACAGCGCTACGGCACTGTTCAAATTAGCGGTTGCTAACAACGTACATAACTTCGTTGAGCACCGTTATGCATTGTTGGAATTATCGCTCTTGGGCCAGGAGCAAGACGACCTGGCAGAATCGGACCAGCAATAGCTGACGACATAAACATCAGCCCGTAATCTTTTGATTGCCATCACCTTCACTGGTGAGGGCGTTGTTGTTCGTCAATACACCTACTTTGAGCCGGTTCACACTTTTCAATGAAAATTGCTAATCATTTTCACGATGAGCTAAGTAGACTGGCCGCCATTGACATTGAGGCACTCGTACTACATGGCTGAATTCGAAACCACTTTTGCAGATCTGGGCCTGAAGGCTCCTATCCTTGAAGCTCTTAACGATCTCGGTTACGAAAAACCATCTCCGATCCAGGCAGAATGTATCCCACATCTGCTCTCTGGTCGTGACGTGCTGGGCATGGCCCAGACTGGTAGCGGCAAAACCGCAGCATTCTCGCTGCCGCTGCTGAACAACATTGATCCGGACCTGCGTGCACCGCAGATCCTCGTCCTGGCTCCAACCCGTGAACTGGCGGTTCAGGTTGCGGAAGCGATGACGGAATTCTCTAAACACATGCGCGGCGTAAACGTGGTAGCCCTGTACGGCGGCCAGCGTTATGACGTGCAGTTACGCGCCCTGCGCCAGGGCCCACAGATTGTTGTCGGTACGCCGGGCCGTCTGCTGGATCACCTGAAGCGCGGTACACTGGATCTCTCTAAACTGAGCGGTCTGGTACTGGATGAAGCCGACGAAATGCTGCGTATGGGCTTCATCGAAGACGTAGAAACCATCATGGCGCAGATCCCGGAAGGTCATCAGACCGCTCTGTTCTCTGCCACCATGCCAGAAGCAATCCGTCGCATTACCCGCCGCTTTATGAAAGAGCCGCAGGAAGTGCGCATTCAGTCCAGCGTTACCACTCGCCCGGACATCAGCCAGAGCTACTGGTCTGTGTACGGCATGCGCAAAAACGAAGCGCTGGTGCGTTTCCTGGAAGCGGAAGATTTTGATGCGGCGATTATCTTCGTTCGTACCAAAAACGCGACCCTGGAAGTGGCTGAAGCTCTGGAGCGTAACGGCTACAACAGCGCAGCGCTGAATGGCGACATGAACCAGGCTCTGCGTGAGCAGACGCTGGAGCGTCTGAAAGACGGTCGTCTGGATATCCTGATTGCAACCGACGTGGCAGCACGTGG
>OKVX01001307.1_pt1 | contig 10446 bp, 8 predicted proteins | sample 1606941 | NCBI WGS metagenome assembly OKVX01 (sample SAMN03281016, study PRJEB24777) | human gut metagenome | isolation source: fecal sample PR161 from 1 month old female Malay infant, caesarean... | reverse complement strand
TTTAATTCAGTAAAGCTGGTTTCTTCCTCTTTGATTTACAAGTATTTTTGCATTTTTCCTTCGAATGAAATGTGGTCTGAATCTTATTTTGGAAAATTATTCCAACTTTTGGTTGATGTTGCAAAGAGAAGGTTTTAGATTGCTCACATTGAAGCCGCAAGGTGCCATCAGGCCAGGTGAGAGGATTTTTTTCACAAGGAAATTGCAATGAAACTTCAGGGATTACCGTTAAGCCAGGCCGCGTTTAGTGCCTATGGCGACGTGATTGAAACGCAGGGGCATGACTTTTTCCACATCAACAATGGCCTGGTGGAACGTTACCACGGCCTGTCGACCGTCGATATTCCCGAGCAGGGACGCACGCTGGTAAGCATCAACCGCGCTCAGCCTGCGGCGATGCCTATTGTGATTCACGAACTTGAACGTCACCCGCTGGGTTCCCAGGCGTTCATCCCGATGAACCGCGAACCCTTTGTGGTGATCGTGGCACAGGGGGGCGACACACCGGACTTAACCACGCTGCGCGCCTTTATTTCCAACGGCGATCAAGGGGTGAATTACCACCGCAACGTCTGGCATCACCCGCTGTTTGCCTGGCAAAAAGTGACCGATTTTTTGACCGTCGACCGCGGTGGTGTGGATAACTGTGATGTGGTATCTGTCCCGACCCACGAGCTTTGTTTTGCTTGAGGTAACGCGTGACGCCTCAGATCTTCTTGCTTAAGATGAGCATATTTTTCATGGTTTATGCTCAACGTTGAGCCGGAGTGAATGAGGTATGACAGAAGTTAGGCGTCGCGGCAGACCGGGTCAGGCAGAGCCTGCTGCGCAAAAAGGCGCACAGGCGCTCGAAAGGGGGATCGCGATTCTGCAGTATCTGGAAAAGAGCGGGGGAAGTTCGTCGGTAAGCGACATCTCGGTCAATCTGGATTTGCCGCTGTCGACCACTTTTCGTTTATTAAAAGTGTTACAGGCAGCCGATTTTGTCTCGCAGGACAACCAGTTAGGCTGGTGGCATATCGGGCTTGGCGTGTTTAACGTCGGTGCGGCCTACATTCACAACCGCGATGTGTTATCGGTTGCCGGGCCGTTTATGCGCCGGCTGATGCTGATGTCAGGCGAAACGGTGAATGTCGCCATTCGCAACGGCAATGAAGCGGTGCTGATTGGACAGCAGGAGTGCAAATCAATGGTCAGAATGTGCGCCCCGCTGGGGAGCCGTCTGCCACTGCATGCGTCCGGTGCCGGCAAAGCGCTGCTCTATCCGCTCGCCGAAGATGAACTGATGGATGTGATCGTGAATACGGGTCTGCAACGCTTTACGCCGTCTACATTGATTGATTTACCGACGCTGAAGAAAGATTTGGATAGCGCGCGTAAACGAGGTTATGTCATTGATCAAGAAGAACATGTGACGGGCCTCAACTGCATCGCCGCCACCATTTATGACGATGTGGGCAGCGCCGTTGCCGCAATCTCCATCTCTGGCCCGGCGTCACGACTCACTGCCGATCGCTTTACGCCACAGGGAGAGCTGGTCCGCGACACGGCCCGTGACATAAGCACCGCGTTGGGATTAAAAACCCCGCTGGTCTGAAAGGCATCATCCCCGCTCGCTGGAGCGGGAATTTTTTGGCAAATTTCAATGTTGGAAAATTTTTCCAATAAATAAGAGGTAGAGAAAAATGGCAAAAATGAGAGCCGTGGATGCGGCAATGTATGTACTGGAAAAAGAGGGCGTCACCACGGCGTTTGGCGTACCGGGAGCGGCAATCAATCCCTTCTATTCTGCCATGCGTCAGCACGGTGGCATTCGTCACGTTCTGGCGCGTCATGTCGAAGGTGCATCCCATATGGCGGAGGGGTATACCCGCGCCACGGCCGGTAACATCGGCGTTTGTCTCGGCACCTCCGGGCCGGCGGGAACCGACATGATCACCGCGCTCTATTCTGCTTCCGCCGATTCTATTCCGATTTTGTGCATTACCGGCCAGGCCCCCCGCGCCCGTCTGCACAAAGAGGATTTCCAGGCAGTGGACATCGAGTCTATCGCCAAACCGGTCAGCAAAATGGCGGTGACCGTGCGTGAACCCGCGCTGGTGCCGCGCGTATTGCAGCAGGCTTTCCATCTTATGCGCTCTGGCCGCCCCGGCCCGGTGCTGGTTGACCTGCCTTATGATGTTCAGGTAGCAGAAATCGAATTTGACCCGGAGATGTACGAACCCTTACCAGCGTACAAACCTTCGGCCACTCGTGCCCAGGCGCTGCGTGCTCTGGAGATGCTGATGGCCGCCGAACGTCCGGTGATTGTGGCGGGCGGTGGGGTGATCAATGCCGACGCGGCGGCGTTATTGCAGCAGTTTGCTGAAATCACCCATGTTCCGGTGATCCCAACGCTGATGGGCTGGGGATGTATTCCGGACGACCACGAACTGATGGCGGGAATGGTTGGCCTGCAAACGGCTCACCGTTACGGTAATGCCACATTGCTGGCTTCCGACATGGTGTTTGGCATTGGTAACCGCTTTGCTAACCGTCATACCGGTTCCGTTGAGAAGTACACCGCCGGGCGCAAAATCGTGCATATCGATATTGAGCCGACGCAAATTGGCCGCGTGCTATGCCCGGATCTCGGCATCGTGTCTGACGCGAAGGCGGCGCTGAAATTGCTGGTTGAGGTGGCGCTGGAAATGCAAAAAGCCGGACGCCTGCCGCATCGCAATGCATGGGTGGCCGACTGTCAGCAGCGCAAACGCACGATGCTGCGCAAAACGCACTTCGACAACGTGCCGGTCAAACCGCAGCGCGTCTATGAAGAGATGAACAAGGCATTTGGTCGCGATGTCTGTTACGTCACCACCATCGGTCTGTCGCAAATTGCGGCGGCCCAGATGTTGCACGTGTTCAAAGATCGCCACTGGATCAACTGCGGGCAGGCCGGGCCGCTGGGATGGACCATTCCGGCCGCGTTGGGCGTTTGCGTGGCCGCGCCGGAGCGCAACGTAGTGGCCATCTCGGGCGACTACGACTTTCAGTTTATGATTGAAGAACTCGCCGTTGGCGCGCAGTTCAATATTCCTTACATCCATGTGCTGGTCAATAACGCCTATCTGGGGCTGATTCGTCAGTCGCAACGTGCGTTCGATATGGACTTCTGTGTGCAACTGGCGTTTGAAAACATCAACTCAAGCGAAGTGAATGGCTACGGTGTGGACCATGTGAAAGTGGCGGAAGGTCTGGGTTGCAAAGCCATCCGCGTGTTCAAACCTGAAGATATTGCCCCTGCGTTTGAACAGGCTAAAGCCTTAATGACGCAATACCGTGTGCCGGTAGTGGTAGAAGTGATTCTGGAACGTGTCACTAACATATCAATGGGCAGCGAGCTGGATAACGTCAACGAATTCGAAGAGGTGGCAGACAGCGCTGCAGATGCCCCAACTGAAACCTGCTTTATGAAATATGAATAAGTGAGGTGAACCATGTTACGTTTTTCTGCCAACCTCTCCATGCTGTTTCTGGAATATGACTTTCTTGACCGCTTTGAAAAAGCGGCGGCCTGTGGCTTTAAGGGCGTTGAGTTTATGTTTCCGTATGGTATTGAGAGTGACGTTCTAAAGAAAAAGCTTACGGAGAACCATCTGGAGCATACGCTGCACAATTTACCGGCGGGTGACTGGGCGGCGGGGGAGCGCGGTATTGCGTGTATTCCGGGGCGTGAAGCTGAATTTCGTGAAGGCATTGCTGAGGCTATTCGTTATGCTCGCGAGCTGGGCAATAAAAAAATAAATTGCCTGGTAGGGAAAACACCTCAGGGATATTCCCCGGAACAGATCCATAACACTCTCGTGGACAATCTGCGTTATGCCGCCGACGCGCTGGAAAAAGAGAATATTCTGTTATTAATTGAGCCGATTAATCACTTCGATATTCCGGGCTTTCATTTAACGGGTACTCACCAGGCGTTGGCATTGATTGATGATGTTGGCAGCGGAAATATCAAAATTCAATACGATATTTACCATATGCAACGCATGGAAGGGGAGTTATCTCAGACCATGACGTCGTTTGCTGACAGTATCGGGCATTTACAAATTGCAGATAACCCACGCCGAGGTGAACCTGGGACGGGTGAAATTAATTATGAATACCTTTTTAATGTCATCGATAAATCACCTTATGATGGCTGGGTAGGGTGTGAATATAAACCATTAACGACCACTGAGGCTGGTATCGGCTGGTTTAATCGCTACCGTTAACGTGTAACGAATTCAGGTAACGCATTTATTCCACCGGGAGTGGACGGGATTGCTGCTGCCTGAATCCGGGAAATCCGAAGCTGAATATACGAGGAAGAGTATGAAACTGGGATTTATTGGTCTTGGGATCATGGGCACGCCTATGGCGTTAAACCTGGCGAAAGCCGGACATGATTTACATGTCGCCACCATCGGCCCTGTCTCCGAAGATTTACTTAAACTGGGCGCAGTAAACGTTGAGACTGCGCGCCAGGTAACTGAAAAGTCTGACATTGTCTTTATCATGGTACCGGATACGCCTCATGTTGATGCGGTGCTGTTTGGCGAAAACGGCTGTGCCAGTACGTCGCTGACTGGCAAAACGCTGGTAGATATGAGTTCAATTTCACCTATCGAGACCAAGCGTTTTGCAAAACGGGTGTATGAACTGGGCGGGGATTATCTGGATGCACCGGTTTCCGGCGGGGAAATAGGCGCGCGGGAAGGCACCTTATCCATTATGGTCGGCGGCGAACCGGCAGTCTTTGAACGTGTCAAACCGCTCTTTGACATCCTGGGGAAAAATATCACGCTGGTTGGCGGTAATGGCGACGGGCAAACCTGTAAAGTCGCCAATCAAATTATTGTCGCACTGAATATCGAAGCGGTTTCGGAGGCATTAGTCTTTGCGTCGAAAGCAGGCGCCGATCCGGTGCGGGTGCGTCAGGCATTAATGGGGGGGTTTGCCTCATCACGAATACTGGAAGTCCATGGAGAGCGAATGATTAAGCGCACATTTAACCCCGGCTTTAAAATTGCGCTGCATCAAAAAGATCTTAACCTCGCGCTACAAAGTGCCAAAACACTGTCGCTTAATCTCCCCAATACTGCGACCTGCCAGGAATTATTTAATACTTGTGCGGCGAACGGCGGCAGTGAGTTGGATCATTCTGCGCTGGTTCAGGCACTGGAATTAATGGCCAATCATAAAGTGAGCTAATGACCATGATCGCTGCATTGTGCAGCGATTCTTTTTTATGGCTTAAAACCGAATAAAGGTAAAGTTTATGAGTGCAACAGAAAAAAACGGTATTGAATACTGGAAGAAAATTGTCGTCGTGATGAGTCTGGGTTGGGTAGCAATATGGATATACCGTACCGTATTGACCCCCATCTACCCGGAAATTCAGGCATCACTGGGCAATGTGAATAACGCAGAAATAGGCGCAATAGCCAGTTTTTATTTTCTGGCCTATTGCAGCATGCAAATTCCTTGCGGCATTTTAGTCGATAAGCTCGGGCAGAAAATCATGCTGATGTGTGGTTTCTCGCTGTTTATTCTCGGCACGCTGAGCATCGCTCATGCCAGCAGCCTGACGATGATCTACATCGGTTCACTGATGGCAGGAGCCGGCTGTGCGTCTTTCTTCAGCTCGGCTTATTCACTCTCTTCTGCCAACGTTCCGCAGGAGCGCCGGGCGCTGGCAAACGCCATTATAAACAGCGGGTCCGCTATCGGGATGGGGATTGGTCTTATCGGATCGAGTATTCTGGTCAAAAGCATGCATATGGCGTGGCAACATGTTCTCTACATCGTCGCCGCCATTCTGGTGGTGATGCTGGTCACCTTTACGCTGATCATTCGTGCAAAAGTGAAAAACGCCGTACCTGCCGCTACGCAAAAAAGTGCGGCAGTGGCGACGGCGGCTGAGGAAAAAAACGCGCCGCTGTTTTCGCCGCTGCTGTGCAGCGTCTACTTTCTCTACTTCTGTACCTGCTACGGCTACTACCTGATTGTGACCTGGCTGCCGTCCTATTTGCAGACAGAACGCGGGTTTGACGGCGGCGCCATTGGTTTTGCGTCTGCACTGGTGGCAGTGGTCGGTGTACCAGGGGCGCTTTTCTTTAGTAACCTGTCGGATAAATTTCGCAACAGCAAAGTGAAAGTGATCCTCGGGCTGGAAATCGTGGCGGCGGTGATGCTGATGTTCACCGTGCTCTCCCCGAATACCACCATGTTGATGATCAGCCTGGTGTTGTATGGGTTGCTGGGCAAAATGGCGGTCGACCCGATTTTAATCTCTTTCGTTTCAGAACAGGCCTCGTCCAAAACTCTCGGGCGCGCATTTAGTTTGTTCAACTTCTTCGGTATGAGCTCTGCGGTGGTGGCCCCCACACTCACCGGCTTTATTTCTGATATTACGGGTTCTAAAGAAATAAGTTTTGTGATTTCCGCCTGTCTGGTGATTACCGGTACCCTTATTTTTGCAGCAGTCGTTTTACGCAAGAAAAAAGAAGCACAGATTACAGCTTCAGCGTAATGCTATTCATATTAAAAATATAATTCCCTTTTTTATTTATTGTTCCGCATAGCTAAGCCCATTAAATATTATTATATACACCACAGAGGGACTTATGGAACATCATAGAACACTTTATCAGCGACGCGGTTATAGCGAAGACCTGCTACCCAAAATAGATAATCAACGAAACTGGAAAACATTCAATTATTTTACTTTATGGATGGGGTCGGTTCATAACGTGCCGAATTATGTTATGGTCGGCGGCTTCTTTATCCTGGGATTATCCACCTTTAATATTATGCTCGCCATTATATTAAGTGTGTTGGTCATTGCTTTTGTGATGGTGATGAACGGTGCAGCGGGAAGTAAATATGGCGTACCGTTTGCGATGATTCTTAGAGCGTCTTATGGCGTGCGCGGTGCGTTATTCCCCGGTTTATTACGTGGAGGCATTGCCGCGATAATGTGGTTTGGCCTTCAGTGTTACGCGGGGTCGTTGGCCTTTCTGATCCTGATTGGCAAAATTTGGCCGGCATTTCTGACCCTGGGCGGTGACTTTACCCTTCTCGGGATATCTTTGCCGGGGCTGATTGCGTTTCTTATCTTCTGGCTGATTAACGTGGGTATCGGTTTTGGTGGTGGTAAGGTATTAAATAAGTTCACCGCTATCCTGAACCCCTGCATTTATATCGTGTTCGGCGGTATGGCGGTGTGGGCTATTTCGCTGGTCGGCATTGGCCCGATTCTGGACTACCTGCCGACAGGCGTTGCCAAAGCGGAACACAACGGTTTCTTATTCCTGGTGGTCATTAACGCGGTGGTCGCGGTCTGGGCAGCGCCAGCGGTCAGTGCCTCCGACTTCACCCAAAACGCCCACTCATTCCGCGAGCAGGCGCTAGGCCAGACGCTGGGGTTGGTGGTCGCTTACATCCTCTTTGCAATTGCCGGGGTATGTATTATTGCCGGTGCGAGCATTCACTTCGGCGCAGACACCTGGAACGTGCTGGATATTGTGCAGCGTTGGGACAGCCTTTTCGCTTCATTCTTCGCCGTGCTGGTTATCCTGATGACCACCATTTCGACCAATGCCACCGGGAATATTATCCCGGCAGGTTATCAAATTGCGGCGATTGCCCCCACCAAACTGACCTACAAAAATGGGGTACTGATTGCCAGTATTATTAGTTTGCTGATCTGTCCGTGGAAATTAATGGAGAATCAGGACAGCATTTATCTCTTCCTGGATATTATCGGCGGGATGCTGGGGCCGGTAATTGGCGTAATGCTGGCGCACTATTATGTGGTGATGCGCGGGCAAATTAATCTCGATGAATTATATACCGCCAGTGGAGATTATCAGTATTTCGATAACGGCTTTAATCTGACGGCATTTATGGTCACGTTGGTTGCCGTTATCTTCTCTCTGGGCGGTAAATTTATTCCGCTGCTGGAGCCGTTATCACGCGTGTCCTGGTTTGTTGGCGTCATTATTGCGTTTGTCGCCTACGCGTTGTTAAAGAAACGTGTCGGTAATGAAGTTGTAAAAGAGCAGAAAACCGCAGGCTAAACCTGTTTGAATGGGAGCTGTAATCGTCAGGAATGACACATTGAAATAAATAACTGTATCACTACATGGAGTTTATTATGTCTTTTGATTTAATTATTAAAAACGGCACCGTTATTTTAGAAAACGAAGCGCGCATTGTGGATATTGCCGTGCGTGACGGCAAAATTGCCGCCATTGGCGAAAACCTTGGGGATGCCAAAGACGTCATGGATGCCACGGGCCTTGTGGTCTCCCCTGGCATGGTCGATGCTCACACTCACATCTCAGAGCCGGGGCGCACCCACTGGGAAGGGTACGAAACGGGCACCCGCGCGGCGGCGAAGGGTGGCATTACCACAATGATCGAAATGCCGCTCAACCAGCTTCCGGCCACTGTTGACCGGGAAACCATTGAACTGAAATTCGATGCAGCGAAAGGCAAACTGACCATTGATGCCGCCCAGCTCGGCGGGCTGGTCTCTTACAATCTCGACAGGCTGCACGAGCTGGATGAAGTGGGCGTTGTCGGCTTCAAATGCTTTGTCGCCACCTGCGGCGATCGCGGCATTGATAACGATTTTCGTGACGTGAACGACTGGCAGTTCTTCAAAGGCGTACAGAAACTGGCGGAGATGAAGCAGACGGTGCTGGTGCACTGCGAAAACGCGCTGATCTGCGATGAGCTGGGTGAGGAGGCCAAACGTGAAGGGCGCGTCACGGCGCACGATTACGTGGCCTCGCGCCCGGTCTTCACCGAAGTGGAAGCCATTCGTCGCATTCTTTATCTGGCGAAAGTGGCAGGCTGTCGTCTGCACATCTGCCACGTCAGCAGCCCGGAAGGGGTGGCGGAAGTGACGCGCGCACGTCAGGAAGGCCAGGACGTGACCTGCGAATCCTGCCCACATTACTTCGCATTGACTACTGAGCAGTTTGAAGAGATTGGCACCCTGGCGAAGTGTTCCCCGCCTATTCGCGATGCAGAAAACCAGAAAGGGATGTGGGAAAAACTGTTCAATGGCGAAATCGACTGCCTGGTCTCCGACCATTCACCGTGCCCGCCAGAAATGAAAGCAGGCAACATCATGCAGGCGTGGGGCGGCATTGCCGGTTTACAAAGTTGCATGGACATTATGTTTGATGAAGCGGTGCAAAAACGCGGCATGCCGTTGACCCAATTCGGCAAACTGATGGCCACTAACGCGGCGGATATTTTCGGCCTGAAACAAAAAGGCCGGATCGCACCGGGTAAAGATGCGGATTTCGTCTTTATTCAGCCCAACAGCAGCTACGTGTTGAAAGCCGAGGATCTGGAGTATCGCCACAAGGTCAGCCCGTACGTAGGTCGCACCATTGGGGCGCGTATTATCAAAACGCTGCTGCGTGGCGATGTGATTTATGACATTGAGCAGGGCTTCCCGCGTGCGCCGAAAGGCCAGTTCATTCTCAAACATAAACAGTAATTTTGCCTGACCGTGCCCGTCTTCGGACGGGCATTTTTGTTTCTAAGGCATAGCGTTTAAGGATCAATAATGAAAATAGTGATCGCACCAGACTCATTCAAAGAGAGCCTGAGCGCTGAAAAATGCGCGCAGGCCATTAAGGCGGGTTTTGCTGATGTTTTCCCCGACGCGGAATATGTCTGTTTACCCATCGCCGATGGCGGCGAAGGCACGGTAGATGCGATGGTGGCCGCCACCGGAGGGCGCATTGTCCACCTGAACGTGACCGGGCCAATGGGCGACGCCGTGCAGGCTTTTTACGGACTGACCGGGAACGGCAAGACCGCCATTATCGAAATGGCCGCCGCCAGCGGCTTAATGCTGGTTGCCCCCGAGGCGCGTAACCCGATGATGGCAAGCAGTTACGGCACTGGCGAGCTGATTCGCCATGCGCTGGACGCAGGCATTCGCCATATCATTCTGGGCATCGGCGGCAGCGCGACCGTCGACGGGGGAACAGGTATGGCCGAGGCGTTAGGAGCCCGTTTACTGGACGCGCAAGGCAACAGCTTAACCGGCAACGGTGAAACCTTAACCCGACTTGCGCGGATCGATATGACGAGTCTCGATCCTCGTCTGAATGAGTGTGAGATTGAAGTAGCCTGCGACGTCGATAATCCACTCACCGGGCCACGAGGCGCGGCTGCGGTGTTTGGTCCGCAAAAAGGGGCGACGCCGGAGATGGTTGCAGCACTTGAGCCAGGGCTTGTGAATTACGCCCGGGTGCTGGAAACCCTGACTGGCAAGGATTTCTCTGTTCTGCCGGGCGGCGGTGCGGCAGGCGGAATGGGGGTAGCGGCAGGCGTGTTTCTCAATGCAACACTGAAACCGGGCATTGAGATTGTGCTGAAGGCGGTAAAGCT
>OKVX01001305.1_pt1 | contig 10470 bp, 10 predicted proteins | sample 1606941 | NCBI WGS metagenome assembly OKVX01 (sample SAMN03281016, study PRJEB24777) | human gut metagenome | isolation source: fecal sample PR161 from 1 month old female Malay infant, caesarean... | reverse complement strand
CTTCTACTATTTGAAGATTCTTGAATCTATCTAGGTAGCCAGTTATTTATTAACTGGCTTTATTAATTTTAGTATTTAAAGTATAATATTGTTAAGCTATAAGTTTCTTGCTTTTTGCCTTTATATATATAAACACTAAAAATAAAGTTGCTTATTTTTAAGTAACTTTATTTTTTTATTCAAGTAAATTTCTATATAAATTTTCATTAGGATTATTATCTATCAATAATTTTAACTTTTTATAAGTTTGATTATAAAACTTATAATCTTTAGCATATTTTATTGTTTCGTAAAAGCTTAACTCAAAGATATTATCAGCTATTGAATAATAAAAATCTGAATTTATCACTCCAAAAAAATATTTTATACTTTCTTCTAATGATAATTTTTGAACTTCTTCCAAGTCACATCGTTCGTCAGTATAATAACCATTTTTATCATTCCATTGTAAAAAGGCTAGTATCTTTCTTCTTATTAAACCATCCAAGGATCATCACTTCCTATATGTTAAAAACAAAAAAGAAAGTATTATCAATAATACTTTCTTTTTTATAAATTTAAATTTTTAATTTATAGACATATTTTTATACTATTTTTTGAGTTATATTGTATTTTTTGAAGTAAAAATCTTCTTAACCATCTAAAATAAAATCTAAACTTTTTTCAATTTTCACCATCCACTCTGATGATGAATTAGTTTTAACAAATTTTATATATCCTATTTTATTCAAATGATTTACACAGTCATCAACCACACTAGGAACATGGTTTGATGTTTTATTATCATAAAAATTTTCATACACATCGCTGACTAAAATCCTGGAATTTATCTTATTACTAGGACAAAAATTGTCATTTAGAGAACATTGTTTATAAATTAAAAAATATGTTCTAACAACCATTTCTGTAAATTTTCCAGTAGGATTTTTTCTTTGGCTTAAAAAGTATTCCTTTTTATCATTAATCTTTTCTTTTGACCATTTCATATAATCACTCTCCTAAAATATTATACTTATTATAGTAAAAAGAAAGTATCTAAAAATAGATACTTTCTTAGTTATAAGTTGAAATGTGAAAAGCTATAATTATGATATAAAAACTCTTAAAAGATACACCTTAATTATAACTTTAAACTTAATAAATAAACAATATATTACTCTTTATTTTTCTTGAAATTTAAGTTAAAATATTTAAAAGACTTTATGTATAAGTGCCTAAGTTAAACAAAGAAAGTCCTACTTAAAAATAAGTAGGACTTTCTTTGTTTTCTTAAATTACGTAAGGAAAAATGGCTATTTACATAGTAAAAGCTTAAAATTATTATACTATAAATTTAGGCAATTATGTTAAGAAATTTTTAAAATAAGAAAACGTTTAATTTTTTCTTTATTTATAATTATAAATTTTTTATAATTATAATATATTTATTTTGTATCACAATAAAAGTCATTGAAAGAGCTCTGCTTAGATTTACTAAGTAGAGCTCTTTCGTTATTTTAGTTTAATAAAAAGAGAAATGATTATTTATTGTAATACTTGTAAATATTATAATATTATTTTCTATAAAAGTATATTATCTCCATTCATTTTTCTTAAAAACATTTAATATTGCATTTTTATCTTTTCTGCGTGGAAATGCTAAGTCTAAAAACTCCATCATTTTCTTTTTAGTTTGGGTTCCTCCTAGTCTTGAAGTATTCTTTAGAATATTTCCTCTCTTTTTGAAAATTTCATCTTCAGTATCTCTAAATCTAGCTTTTTCTGAAGCATTTATTATACCGGCAGCCATTTTTATATTAGCCTGGATTTGCTTCTCATTTAATGAACCGTTAAAATGCCTAAATTCAACTGTAGGAGCTCTATCTCTTGCTATATTAGTTAAGTTAATACCATAATATCTATTTCCTTTTGAAACTTCTGCTGCCATTCTTCTTACATCTTCATCATTATCCATATTAAATCTTATATATTTACTTTCATCGGCCCTAGGACTAAATGGAGTGGCATAATGCCTAGCATTACTTCTTACTCTTCCTAAATCTCCACCTGCAGCTCTATAAATACAATCCTCATATACTTCTATAGTCTTAAAAAATCTTCTCCATCTTTGTCTTGCAGTATCTAGTTTTTCCATGTTTATATGAACATGGCCACCACACCTTTGATCTACTCTAGCCCCATGTCTTTTAGCAACATCACATATTACTTTTATTTGTTCCCATGTCTTTGGAGTATCTTTAAGAATAGGAGAAACTATTTCTCCACCGGCATCTCCATCGGATACGGAACCATCTCTCTCAAGCTTCCATTTGCCTGGCTCACTTCTTGAGTGATAGCCTAATCTTCTAGGAGAACTAACTATACCTAAATCATAGAGTTCTCGTGCTATAGCATTAGCATCACCACCAACAAATTCAAGTTCAACTCCAAATGTACTCTTATTTCCGTTTAGTACGTTTTCGTACTCATACTCTATAGAATCGTCATTAATTTCTGCAAAATCGTTATCGAAATCAACTTCATTGTCTGTATAAAAGTGATTATCGTCTTGTTCTTCCCCACGAATATTTCTATTTATTTCATCTCTTATATCCCTAGCTCTTCTAGTAGTTTCTACATTGTTTATAGTATCTACTTCTGCAACTTCGCCTAAAGCTTCTCTGACCGCTATTAAGTGTCTGCAGCATTCATTTCTATAAACATATTGGCCACATTCACAGCTATTTTCATTCATATCAACAATGTAAGTTCCTCCTTCAGTTGAACTTACTTCATATCGATTATTACCTAAAGAAACTATATTTATATCTTCAATTCTGTTTCTGGTCCTAGATAATCCTTGTACAGTTACAATATTATCTAATCTACCATTAACAGCATTAACTAAATCTTCTATTATTCCTTCAGAAAGATTAGATCCTGAGCCACCAATTAATCCTTCCGTTGTATTTGCAATAGTATTGCTTCTTCTTTTCGGCATAAAAATCACCTCTTTCATAAAATAAAAAGAAGTACAGCTATTGCTATACTTCTTATATGTGCAAGAACTGCACTAATTGAAAACGTTTCATAAATTAAGCTATTTATTATACTTCTCATATAATTTATTGTACTCATTAGTATAAAATTCTAGATTGTTTTTGAAAATATCATCTTTAGAAATAGATTTATCTAGTTGTTTTTTATCTTTTACAGATACTCCATTTCTACTATTAACCCAAGCAGCTTGATGCATAAAAGATATTTTTCTACTTTTACTTATTTTAAGGATTTCCTCAATTCTTTGGACTGAAGAAATACCTACAACCACTATTTCTACATCTAAAGGTATTTTAAAATTTAAAATTTTAAATCCTAGCAAGTAGTGTTTCCATGAGTTACTTGCTTTAAGTTTAGTATCTACATTCATGAAACTAAAAGATATAGTTTTTATATTATTGGCCTTAATTTCTCTTATCCAAAAGTTTAGATCTTCTTTTGAGTACCAAGATATATCCGGAATAGCCGGAAGGCCCTCACGTATCATTTCATTATAAACAATTTTAGAACGTTGAATATTATATATATGTTCCAGGCGTGGAGCATCTTCATAAACAGAAAAATTAGGAGCTATTATTCCTAAAAAGTCCTGGCGTTTTAAGTCTTTATAAATAGATTTTCGATTATCCCAAAAGCCTTCTAATGTTCTATCCTTTATATAAAATTCTAATATTCCGGATAGATCTTCTTTTAAATTTAATGCAGCTCTGAATCCTGGATTATATGCCCCCGTTATTTTGCTTCCAGCAGCATTTAAAAAGAACTCTCCATGAACAGCAATTATATTTTTATTGGCCTTAAAGTTAAAACTTTCTTTGATTTTATCAGGCATTACAGGTATATAAATTGGTAAATCTAAAGGTTTATTTCCTATTAAGGGTTCCTTTACTATAGTATTTTTTACTAAAGTAAAAGAACCGAATTTATTAGGACAAACAACCATACAACGCTTTCTTTTTTCACCACATTTACAAAAAGAAACATCACACATGGAACATCCATTACACATCTTTTCTTTTTTCATAACACAGCTATTACAATCTCTACCACATAAACTAATCATAAATTAATTTCTGAACCTAACTTACTTAAAGATTTAGATGTGTTTAATATAATTTTATTCAACATTTCTTTATCAGAAGAAGATAAACTATTCTTATCTTCTATTAATAATTTAGCTTGTCTATTTATAATACGAGTTTCTTTTAGAAATTCTAATAATATTTCACCCATATTCTCACCTCGTTTAATTAATATAATATTCCTTTCAGGCTTTCAATTATACTTTCTGCTACCTGGATTACAATACTATTCCCAGCCATCTTATACATTTGCGTATCAGTACAGTCTTTCCCGTTATAAAATTGTTCTTCAAGAGCTTTTCTAACTAGCCAGTAATCTTCAGATGTGAATCCTACAAGTCTCCAGCACTCTAAAGGAGTAAGTTTTCTAACCTTACATTGAATAATCTTAGGAATACTATCAGATCCAGTTACAAGGGTTGGGCTAGCTCCTAGCTCTGAGAAAACTCTTCTATTCATTTGTAACATATGTGGATTTTTAATTGTTCCAACTCTCATTAATCCGAATTTACTAGGCTCTTTATCCTTGCAAACTCTTTTATTAACCTTATTTAAGAAGCTTTTTAAATAAGAATTATCTTTACAATAATATTTTTCATCTACAAAGCTTTCAGTAATGCTTTCTAGGGTAACTAAATTATTATTTCCTTCTTTAAACTCAAAGCTCCCGTTGTCTATATCTTTCCTGATGCTGACTATGAATACTCTTTCTCTAGAATGGGCCGAATTATAGTTAATTCCACTTAGTATTTTCCAGTAGGAGTTATATCCTAACCTATCTAATTCATTAATTAAATTATGAAAATCAGAAATAAACATTTTACTTACTAAATTTCTAACATTTTCGGCTATTGCCACCTTAGGTCTAGCTTCTTCTATAATTCTTAGTGCTTCAAATAGCAACCCAGATTTTGTTTCACCTTTAATTATTCCTTTGCAGCTTCCCGCTAGGCTTATATCGGTGCATGGGAAGCCATAAGTTACAAGATCTATATCTTTAAATTGTGTTCCATCAACCCAATTAACATCCCATAAATTCTTAGCTTCAGATAAATTAAAAAGTTTACTATAGGCATAACTTGCATACCTATCCTTTTCACAATAATTAACTATCTCATGTTCAATATTTTTATTCTCAATAGCTCTTTCAAAAGCTCCTATTCCACTAAATAAACTTAATACCTTCATAAACTCTTCCTCCTTTATAATTCTTCTGAAAAGTATTTACAATTAACCTTTCTAAAATAAGTCCCCCGCTTATTAAGGCGTAGACAATAATAAAATCTTTTATCAAAAACAACCTTATTCTTCTTAACTTGAATAACCTTTGGATTACGTACGTAATATACACAATCCTTACAAGGCTTTCTACTTTCCTTTCTCTTTGGAATAAAGTTAGTACATTTTGTTGCTACTTCAGGATCTTCTATCTTTATCTTAAAATACAAACAATTGAATTCTTTATATTTATCAAAATTCTTACATAAGGTACACTTTCTCTTATTCATCTTACTTCACCATCACTTTACTTCTTATAAAATCTATTAATATCTAAATAAATTCAAATTTACATTTAATTTATATATTGACTTTTTAAGTTTTTAATGATTAGATCCCGAGTACCCTCAAAATGTACATAGTTATCCTGTCCGATTTAATTAAAAAAAGAACAGGATAACTATGTCACCGAATTAAGATCCCTATGCAGAGCCTCGCCACATTAACCTATGGTCCCGGTAACAACACATTAGTGATTAGTATTTCACCTAATCCGTACATCAAAACAGGAATTGTACCCCTACCTGTCCAGTATTTCTACTGCTCTATACGTTCCTTTCGTTGCAGCTTATTTTTAAGCTGCAGGTACTCCACGTAACCGCTGAATTTTGTCATATAGCTCTTATAGAGCTACTTAGACTAAACATCTTCATCAGAGTTTCAATAAGACTTACGTTATACCCTCATATATGTGTAATATGAGAATAGCCGGATCAACTTTCTTCCTTGGCTCAATCAAACCCTTGTTAGCTTTCGCTAAGATTAGTTTATAGTGTATCTGCTCACTCCGGTAAATATTTACGTTATCACAACGGCTTTACCATGCTCCTATTTAAGTTATAGGCAACTGTATAGATTTGTAGTCTATACTCTAAAAAAGCATATAAAAAAGCCCAAACTCAAATTCCTTGAGCTTGGACTTTAGAACTCGCTTAAATTACATAACAAATAAACATAGTAAAAATCAAAATTTTTAAACTATGAAAAATTTATATATGTAATTTTAACGAGCATATAACTTATTATTAATTTCTTATAGTATTTTTATCTTTTTCCTTGAGTAAATTAATTATACAATATTTCCTAAAATTAGACAATATATTACCAAATTTTTTTTATAATCTACAATTAAAAAATTAATTTTCTGCACTCCATAAAACTTTATAATTATTATCAGGATATACCTGTTTTAATATTTCATTTAATGTATTGCTATAGTTAATTGAAAATTTATCATTCCAAATAGATGATTCTAAAAATTCTATATTAGAAAAAGTATTTTCTTTATCGAATTTAAATAAATGATAAAAACTTATATATCTAGTTTCATTAAGTTTATTTTTATATGAATAAATAAACTCTATTGTAATTCCACCGGAAGATTTTTTTTTATTAAATTCTAAAACTTTTTCTAATTTTAAGTCAGAATATTTATTATCTTTAGCTTTAATTTCAGCTTTTTTATTAACTTCAGCATATATTTTATCCCATTGCTCTTTAGAAATTTGATTTATATCTGTTAACTTATCTGGCAGACCTTCTATAGTTACTTCAGTTGGTTCAAATTTAAATTCTACATTAAAGTCTCTTTTATATAGTTCTTTGTTATACTCTAGGTGAAGTTTAACTTTATCTCCATTTTTTAAATCAGTTTTATCTCCTACTAAAGTTATTTTATAGTCTCCTTTTAGCATATCAGGAGTAAGTCCCTTTAACTTAGGAATATCTTGTAACTTTCCTAAATCTAAACTACTTTCATATATTTTGGCTGAACCATTAAATTCTCCATAGCGTACATCTATGCAGTTACTTATATCTAGTTTTTCAGTTCCGCAACCTACAAAAGCAAATAAACTTAAACATATTAGACCTAAAAATACTAATTTCTTCTTCATATTACCTCCTATATTGAAAATAAGTTTATTAAATGAAATTTTTGTATTTCTAGCATTAATATTACAATGCTTATTCCTAGTATAACATATTCTTTTAGGCCACCGGTTCTATATCTTAGAATACCTAATGGCATTTTAATATCTTTATTATAAAAAGGTAAAAACCACTTTATGCCGCTTTCTGAGAAGGTATCCCCTACTAAGTGAAGTAAATAACCTAAAGCGATAGATTTTATAAATAGTGATTTTAAGAATATGCCTAAAATAAATATTAATATTACAGGAGTTATTGAATGAAGAAATCCCCTATGCTTAAATATTGTACTTAAGGGATATGAGATTATCTTTAATCTTCTTCCAATAAAACTATTTGGAGTATCTAGATCTGGAAGTAGGCTCCCCAAGCCTACTCCCGTTAATGTTAAAAGTGATAGCTCATTGCTTAGATATAAAGCTGGTATTGCAACATTTAGTGATGTTGATAAATGTGTTTTATATAGCATAATCAGCTCCCCTTCTTCTTAAAGTTTTTGCTATTTCCTTTCTTAATGTATTTTAATTTATTTTCTAAATGCTTTTCTTTAGATTTTATATCCTTATTACTTACTCCCATAAATGATTTTACTCTCTCAACTCTTTCTTTAGTTGATACTTCTTTAATTTCTTTCTTATCTGCAGATTTTTCTTTTGGTTGTCCATTATTTTTGATATTTTCAACTTTCTTAGTAGATTTTTTCTTAATTTCTGTAACTTCTGGTGATGAAGCTACTTCTATATTTTCTTTTGCTTTTGGATTGATTTCAGTATTCTTAGAATTTATATTATTATTTATTTTTTCTTTATTTGCTTTAACATCATTTTTGGCTTTATTTATAGCTTCAACAGATTTTTCTTCCACTAAATCTTCAGGAACTTCAGTAACACTTGTATTACTACTATTACTATAATTATTTTTCCTATCTGCAGATGTATTTTCATTTTTTAGTTCATTTAGATTTTCTTTATTTATAGTCTTTTCAGGAGTTTTTATTTCTTCTGGTTTTGTAGTTATTTCTTCATCTTCAGAAATAGTTTTATTTTCTTTACTTCCTGGACTTTTATCCTGGATAGTTCCAGTATCATTTCCGTTATTTTTAATGTTTTCATCTATAGTTTTAGGAGCTATATCCTTATTTTCTATAGGATCTTTTATATCATTTTTAGTAACTGCTTCTTCATCAATATTAGGTTTATTTTCGCCATTAATATTCTTATTAGGAATATTTTCAGAAGTTATATTACTAGGTTTAGTGGCCTTAACTCCATTTAAATCAAATTTTTCTACAGGTTTTTTATTGATATTTTCATTTGAGTTAGATTTATTTTTTGTATCTTTAACCCCGTCTATATTTTCTTTTGGATTATTAGCATTCTCTATATCTTCAGGCTTATTATTTTTTAAATTATCGTATTTAGAACCTAAGAAATCTATAGCTTGTGCTACTTTTCTGTCTTTGTAAAGACTTAAATTTCCCTTTGTATATTCTTTAGCATATTGAGCTTTAGTTATTAAATTATCTCCTATGTCATACGCTCTATCCATAGCTGGATTTACTGCATATTCCTTTGCAATATCAGCACCTTTATCTAGTGGTTTAGCTCCAAACCTAAATGCTCCTGCTGTTCCTGGAGCAATTCTATTTTGAAGGTTTATTAACCCGTTCATTAACTGTTTTCTAAAGGCAATAACCATGATCCAACAAGTACACTGCATTAAAAGAGCTATTATTAAGTTAGCTCCCCAAGCTTGAAACATTGTAAGTGTAACAGTATCTACAAGAACCAGTAAGGCTAATACAAAGCTACTAACAATTATACCGAGCTGAGTTCCTAAATACTTTCTTGCTATTCCTTTTATAATATTTGTACCACCAAAGAAAGGCACTATGGCAATAAGCATGATAAATGGAAGTAACAATATTAAAAGAATTGACATAAGCTGAAATCCTATTTGTATCATTCCTACAGCTATTAAAATAATCATTTTTATTAGAGTTATTACGAATAATACACATACGGATACCAACTTAGTATTTATGCCATTCTTTGAAAACAACTCCTTATTAAATTTTTCATTTATTGACTCTAAAGCTTTTTCTCTTTCATCACTACCATAAGGCTCTGATAGTATATCTTTCGAGTAATTTAACGCTTCTTCATTTATAGAATTTTTAGTTGTCATATTTTCATCATTTAAGGGAACCTTTCCATCGAATTCTAGCATTACCCAAGGTTGTTGAACGAAATTTCCCCATAAGGTTCCTACAACAGTTTTAGAATAATCTTCTAAGGAACCCTCATTATTATCTTTACCATTTATAGCAACTATGGCACTAGTTCCTATAGTCTTAGAGAACTCCGTTGTTTTAGATAAGAAGCCAACTGCTCCATTGCTTAAAAAAGCTGTAGTTGCATATATTATGGCTACTGCAAGTATTTGTGATCCTATTGCACTAAAATTCTTTTTATATAGATTATAAACTATTGAAAACAATGAAATCATAAATACTATCATAAAGAAATTGTTGAAAATTCCATTATTTAGAGAGCCTAACACACTATTTAATTGATTTGCAAAGCCTGCAGCTATATCATTTGTGAAGCAAAATCTAAATATATTTACTCCAAACCAACTAATCATTACTATTCCGCTAAATACTATATTAGTTAGTCCTGTTATAGCCTTATCTATAAGCTCCCAACCATGAGTATCTATAATATCTAAGGCATAGTTATTTCTGTACTTTTCAGAAATAAACATTCCCCATCCCTCAGGAATGTTTTTATAAGGATCATCACTATTACCATAGCTTAAAAATCCATCTGCATAAGCTATTTTAGTTAAACAGTTGTAAGCTATAACGATAGTTGCAATTATAACTATTGCTTTTAATATATTTTTATAAGTTAATTTATTTTTCAAATACAGAAATTTACTATATATATTAATCTTCACATTCTCCATTTCACACCTCCGATTAATGTTCGTAAATTTATAAAAAAGTACCTGGATATTTTTAAAAATATTGATAATTATCCAGGTACTTTTCTTCTTAAAGCCGAATTTTTATTCTACGACTCTTCTTACATTTCCGTTAAAATATCTGCTCCAATAAGCACTATTTAGGTCTCCAATA
>OKVX01001304.1_pt1 | contig 10475 bp, 9 predicted proteins | sample 1606941 | NCBI WGS metagenome assembly OKVX01 (sample SAMN03281016, study PRJEB24777) | human gut metagenome | isolation source: fecal sample PR161 from 1 month old female Malay infant, caesarean... | reverse complement strand
AGCGTGATGTCTCACACCGGCGGTAAAGAAGGAACATATCCGGGGACGCGCGCCAGCGCGGCGATGATCTCCGATGACGATACGAACTGGGGCACCAAATCCCTGGTTATCCTGGATATGCCCTTTACAGCAGTGGCGGATACGCTTCTGCTGCCGTGGGATGTATTCCGTAAAGACGATTCCGTGCGCTCACGGGTAGAGAAAAGCGAGCAGGAAAATCTGGCGACAAACGCCGTTATCCCGCCCGCCGAGATGCCGCCGCGCTAGTCCTTCGCGGTTTCCGTTACCCAAAGCTGACGGAAACCGCCCGTCTCTTGCATCCACGCAATAAAGCGCCCGTCCGGGGAAAACACGACCGCATCAGCAGACGGCGGATTGCCGTGATCGGACGTCAAAAACGTCACTTCTCCAGTTTTCGCGTCACAGCAGGCGATTCGGTTTTCAAGCACAAATCCCAGCATGTTCCCGGAAGGGTGCCAGTTAAACGCAGACTGAATACCGCTCCCGGTGCGCGTCAACTGGCGCGGCTCGCCGCCCTCAGGAGAGATCAGCCACAGCTGCACAATGCCGTTATCATCACGCATCAGAAACGCGATTTGCGTCCCCTGGGGGTTACTGCGCACCCAGTGACGCGGCTCGTTCACCAGACCCGGGTAAGCCCTCTGGTGGGTAAAGGTCAGACGACGCTGCTTCACCCCGGCAGGCGGCGCTGGCAGGGTGTCTGGGGTGCCCTGCAGCGGCGCATCGCCCGCTCGTTTCCAGCCCTGCTCGTCTTCTGGCAGGTTAACAATAAACAGTTCAGGCACTTTTTCGCCCTGCGCGGAGAGGGTGTCGCCGATAAACGCCAGCCTGTTGTTGCCCACCCAGCCCTCTTCGTAGGCGCGGTTAATTTCATCGCTGCCCGGCTGCGGGTTGGGCGTTGTGCGGCTGACCAGCACGCTCCAGAAATTGCCTGAATATTCACGTGGATGATTCCCCTGCGGGTTCACCGGGCCAAACGGTGCCGCCACGCCGACGTTGCGTAAATCGAGCTTCGGATCGCGCTCATGTAAAACATGGTCGTTATAGGTAAAGCTGACGAGCAGCCCGTTCGGGCTAAAGACGTGCACGTGGCTGCCGCCGCGCAGCGCGCCTGCGGTATAAGGCGCGGTGATATCCATCGCGTCCAGGTTGCTCACCTGACCGTGATGCACAATCACACCCTGACGATGATGAAAATCGTAGTGCCAGTCAGCATCCGGGTTTTTCGGACCGTGGATAAAGACGTATTTGTCCTGTGCCGGATGAACGGTCACCACGCCGACATGCGCGCCGTCAGTAGCGCGATAAACCACCTCCACCTCGCCCGTAACGACGTTGACCTGCTCAATGGTTTCGCCGGTAAATGACGCGCCTGACGGACGTACGTCGTAGACCAGCCACCGGCTGTCCGGCGTCCAGGTATTGATGTTGGTCAGCTGGTGGTTGCGGGAAGCGAAGGTGATTTGTTTCATGAGGATACCCTGATGCACGGTGAGTGCATCAGGGTAAAACATCCGCAGGGATTAGCCTACTCGTTTCACATCGCCCACCAGCAGGATGTAGGAGAGTGCCCCGATCAGCGCCACGGCAGAGATGTAGACCAGCGCCGGGCCGAAGCCGTAGTCCTGCGCCAGGTAGCCGATGACCAGCGGTACGGTGATCCCGCCCAGTCCGCCGACAAAGTTGAACACACCGCCTGTCAGGCCAATCAGCCGCATCGGCGCGAGGGACGACACCAGCGACCAGGTGATAGAGGCGAAACCGTTACCAAAGAACGCCACCGCCATCAGGGCCATAATCCACACCGGATCGTTGGTGTAGTTGGCACCCATGATGCAGGTTGAGATCAGCAAGCCGCAGATAATCGGCGTTTTACGCGCCACGCCCAGCGAGTACCCTTTTTTCACCAGCTTATCGGCCAGCCAGCCGGAGAGCAGCACGCCGAAAAATGCGGCGAGGAACGGCACGGTGGTCATAAAGCCCGCCTTTAGCGCCGCGATCCCCTTTTCCTGGGTCAGGTAGTTCGGGAACCAGGTGAGGAAGAACCACAGCGTAGAAGTAACCGCGAACTGACCCAGATACACGCCCACCAGCTTACGGTGGAAGACCAGCTTCCAGTCCGCTTTGGTCAGCGGCTGGCGCGCCTCTTTTTTCACCGGCGCATCACCATCCACCAGACCGCCACCGTCGCGGATGTAGTCCAGCTCGGCCCTGGTGATGCTTTTGGTCAGACGCGGCGGCTGATACACCTTGAACCAGATTAGCGACCAGATAATGCCAATCCCGCCGGTGACGATGAACACCCAGTGCCAGCTCAGCAGCTCCTGGATCCAGATCAGCAGCGGCGTCAGGAACGCCAGGCCGACAAACTGGCCAGAGGTGTAAAAACCAACGGCGGACGCGCGCTCGTGTTCCGGGAACCAGCTGGTCACCATACGGTTGTTGGTTGGAAACGCGGGCGCTTCGAAAACCCCGGTGATGGCACGCAGGCCAATCAGCGACATCAGCCCGGTGGCGAAGCCCTGGAATAGGGTCGCCACGGACCAGCCTAATATGGCGATAAAGTAGGTCAGACGTGAACCCACGCGGTCAAGAAACCAGCCGCCGGGGATCTGGCATAAGGTATACAACCAGGCAAACGCCGAGAAGACGTAGCCCATTTCCGCTTTGGTGATGCCAAACTCTTCCTGAATATGGGCCGATGCCACGGCAAGGTTGGCGCGGTCGACATAGCAAATGACCACGGTAATAAAGATCATCATCAGCGTCAGGTAGCGGCGACGCCCGATTTTTGTAGCGGTAACTGGAATATCCATCGCAATCTGTCTCCAGATTTTGGGCATAGCGAAGCCGCTCACCATGCCCTGTAATTTACAGAGGGTTATATTTTTGTATGTATGATTTTTGCCCGGAGGCTTACCGGGTCTACGGGATGGCGATTACCATTCCGCTACGCTGCCGTCCTCATGACGCCACAGCGGGTTTCGCCAGTCCGGGGCATTCTTACTCAGCTCAATGACTTTAGCTTCGTCAATTTCCACGCCAAGGCCCGGCTTCGTAAGCGGTTTAAAGAAACCGCCTTCCATGCAGAAGTCTTCTTTATTTTTCACAAAATCGAGCAGTTCCGCGCCCTTGTTATAGTGAATCCCCATGCTCTGTTCCTGGAACACCGCATTGCGGGAGACGAAGTCGACGTGCAGGCAGGCCGCCAGCGCGATTGGGCCGAGCGGGCAGTGGGGTGCCAGCGCCACATCGTAAGCTTCTGCCATCCCGGCAATTTTGTAGCATTCGGTGATGCCGCCCGCATGAGAAAGGTCCGGCTGTAGGATCGCTATGCCGCCCGCTTCAAGTACGCGTTTAAACTCGAAGCGCGAGAACATACGTTCACCCGCCGCGATAGGAATGTGGGTCTGTTCAGCCAGCTTCGGATAGTACTCCGCCTGCTCGGCCAGCACCGGCTCTTCGATAAATAGCGGGCGATACGGCTCCAGCTCTTTAATCAGCACTTTGGCCATCGGCGCGCTGACGCGGCCGTGGAAATCCAGGCCAAACTCAATCTCGTTGCCGAAGGCTTCACGAATTTGCGCCACGGTATTGACCGCCCGGTCTACCGCACGCGAATTGTCGATAACACCCATCTCTTCGCAGCCGTTGAGCTTGAAGGTGTCAAAGCCGATATTGCGCAACTGCGTGATGCCGTCGATCACTTCCGCAGGACGGTCGCCGCCTACCCAGCTGTAGGCTTTGATTTTGTCGCGCACCAGGCCGCCCATAAGCTGCCAGACCGGTGCGTTAAGCACTTTACCTTTGATATCCCACAGCGCCTGGTCGATACCGGCGATGGCGCTCATCAGGATCGGACCACCGCGGTAGAAGCCCGCGCGGTACATCACCTGCCACAGGTCGTTAATGCGCGCCGGATCCTGACCAATCAGGTATTCGCCCAGCTCGTGTACTGCCGCTTCAACGGTGCGCGCGCGCCCTTCAATCACCGGTTCGCCCCAGCCTACAACCCCTTCATCGGTTTCGATTTTCAGGAACATCCAGCGCGGGGGTAAACGGTACGTGGTGAGTTTGGTTATTTTCATTTCACTGCCTCTCGATACGCTTTCACAAATGCTGCCGCCTGCTGTGCGGTACGTTCCACGGACTGGCCGGCACGATAAAGATCGCTACCCAACCCTGCGCCCACACAGCCAGCGCTCATCCACTGGCCCAGGTTTTCTGGCGTTACGCCGCCCACGGCAAAGACCGGTACGCTGGCGGGCAATACCGCTTTCAACGCCTTGATGTAGTCCGGTCCAAAAGCCGATGACGGGAAAATTTTGAGCGACTGCGCGCCCGCATCAAGGGCAGTAAAGGCTTCCGTGGCGGTGGCGCAGCCCGGGCAGACCGTCATGCCGTAACCCACCGCGCGGCGGATCACCTCAGGCTGAATATTGGGCGTGACGATAAGCCTGCAGCCCATCGTTGCCAGCCGATCGACCTGCTCAGGCTGTAACACGGTGCCTGCGCCAATCAGCGCCTTATCGCCGAAAACCTCCACCACGGCCGGAATGCTTTTTTCCCAGTCGGGCGAGTTGAGCGGGATTTCTACCGCGTCGAATCCGGCGTCGATAACCGCGCCGACGTGGTCTAACGCCTCATCGGGCGTGATGCCGCGCAAAATCGCGATAAGGGGAAGATCAGTTTGCCACTGCATGAGCGATGCTCCTTATTCCTGCCTGAAATGCCGTGTCGCCGGATACCGTCGAAACATCACGCCCAACGGCGCGAAATGCCTGTTCGTAGCGCGACGTTAGCGATGCGCCTGCGACAATCGTAATGGCCTGTTCGTGCGCGATGAACTCACGCATGCTGGCGACCTCTGCGCCAATCAGCAGGCCGGAGAGAAACTCGCTGACCTGCTCGCGCGGGAGAAGTCCCAGCACGTGCGAGGCGCGAACCTCAAAAAGCTGCGGCAACACATCAGGGGAGGCGATCCCACGTTCAAGCCCGGCGGCAAACGCCTCTGACGAGGATTCCTGCTCTGGTAAACCGGCCCCGACCAGCGAATGGTTGAGGAGCAAATGGTGCAGCTCGCCGGTCATTACGGTGCGAAAATCGTGGATTTGCTCAGCGTCAGCCTGGACCCACTTGCAGTGCGTGCCGGGCATGACGTAGACAGAAGAAGGAGAGAGAGCGCGCGCGCCAAGCAGCTGCGTCTCTTCGCCGCGCATCACGTTGTGGTTATCGTCGCGAGAGACGCTCAAACCGGGAATAATCCAGATATTGTCGCCAACGGACGTTAACTGCTCGCCAATAGCGGAGAAATGGGTGGGAACCGGCAGATAAGGTGCAATTTTCCAGCCTACGTTACTGCCCACCATTCCCGCCATTACCACCGGCGTGGCGCTGTCGCGCCAGTTTTGTGTGACCTCTGCTAACACCGCCTCGGGGGATTTACCGTTCAGGCGCGTCACGCCTGCTTCTGATTGCCTGCTCTCCAGGCACTGCTCGCCCTGATAAAGCCAGGCGCGCAGATTGGTCGATCCCCAGTCAATTGCGATGTAGCGAGATGTCATGTGATTTCCTTCAACCTTCGTGTCGAGCTGGCAATCATGGTAAGCGCCGCCTGCTCTGCCGCATCGCCGTCCTGATGCCGTATCGCATCGAACAGCGCTTTATGTTCCTGGAGCGTTTTTGGCATGTTGGCCTCATCACCCATCCAGGTACGTTCAAATACCGCTCGCTGTAGCGAGCTGATCGCCACGCTAAGCTGCTGTAATACCGGGTTATGCACCGACTGCAGCACCGCTTCGTGGTAGCGAATGTCCGCCTCGTTGAACGCCTCCCGGTTCTGGTTATTGGCGATCATGTCGTTTAAAGCCGATTCAATCTGGGCCAAATCACCGGAGGTCGCGCGTTCCGCCGCCCAGCGCGCAATTGCTGGCTCCACCAGGTTTCGAACTTCACTCATCGCGCCGATAAGCCGCGGGTCGTAGTCGTTTTCCAGCACCCACTGCAGCACGTCGGTATCGAGGTAGTTCCACTGGTTGCGCGGAGCAACAAACGCGCCGCGATAGCGCTTCATTTCAATCAGCCGCTTCGCCATCAGCGAGCGGAACACTTCCCGGATGATGTTGCGCGAGGTTTCAAACTCCTCGCACAGTTCAGCCTCTGCGGGGAGCGGCGAACCGGGAACGTATTTACCGCCCACAATCTGGGTGCCCAGCGTAATAACGATGCGATCGGTTTTATTGAGAGTCATGGAGAGTCCTTGTGCTCTGTATGTCCATCACTACTTTACCGCGACCGCTGAATTTCGCCTCACTTTTGCAGTACAAACGTGAGGCCATTCGTCTTTTCCGTGGTGACAATGTAGTACAATCAGTTAATGTTGTACTACAATCAAGATCACAAAAAGAACAATTCGATAAATACAGGGCAAAAAAAAGCCCCGGTTGATAACCGGGGCTGATGATTAAAAATAAGCGTTACTGCAGCACAAACTTCTCGATCGCGTAGGCAACGCCGTCTTCGAGGTTGGATTTGGTGACGAAATCAGCCACCTCTTTCACCGACGGAATGGCGTTATCCATTGCCACGCCAACGCCCGCGAATTCAATCATCGCGATGTCGTTCTCCTGGTCGCCGAGCGCCATGATTTCTTCCTGCTTAATCCCTAACGCATCAGCAAGTGATTTCACGCCGGTGCCCTTATTGACGCGTTTATCGAGGATTTCGAGGAAGTACGGCGCACTTTTCAGCACGGTGTACTTCTCTTTTACCTCTGACGGAATACGCGCGATGGCTTTATCCAGGATCTCCGGCTCGTCAATCATCATCACCTTCAGGAACTGCGTCGCCGGATCCATTTTCTCGGCTTCACAGAACACCAGCGGAATGGTCGCAACGTAGGATTCATGCACCGTGTAGTAGCTGATATCGCGGTTGGCGGTGTAGAGCGTATTGCGATCGAGCGCGTGGAAGTGGGAGCCCACTTCACGGGACAGTTTTTCGAGGAACAGGTAGTCATCATAGCTCAGCGCAGTTTGCGCAACCGTGCTGCCGTCTGCGGCTTTCTGCACCAGCGCGCCGTTATAGGTGATGCAGTAATCGCCCGGCTGATTCATGTGCAGCTCTTTCAGGTAGCTGTGTACGCCCGCATACGGACGCCCCGTGGTCAGAACCACATTCACGCCCTTCGCACGTGCGGCGGCGATTGCGTTTTTAACGGCAGGAGAGATAGTGTGGTCTGGCAGCAGCAGCGTGCCGTCCATATCGATTGCAATAAGTTTGATAGCCATGAGTTCCCCGGGATAAATGAGTGCTACCTCATGCTAACGCGATTAAGCACACAAAAATAGAGCTACATTGCGCAACAGAAACACCCCTTTTACGCTTATCCCGGGGAAGGACGACTTACTCGCGGGTGAGAACGATTTTACCGAATGCGCCGCGATCCAGATGTTCAAGGGCCTGTTCAAGCTCGTTAAAACGGTAGCGATGCTCAATCACCGGCTTCAGTCCCGTGACGTCAACAGCGCGGACGAAATCCTCCAGCGCCCGGCGGTGTCCCACGCCAATCCCCTGAATGACGGGGGATTTCAGCAGCAGCTCACCAGCAGGCAGCGAAATGTCAGTCCCGGCCAGCACGCCAATGACGGAGATACGCCCGTGAACGGCAACGGCACGCAGGGAATGCTTCAGGTTTTTCCCACCCACGGTTTCGATAATATGGTCGATGCCGCGATCCTGAGTCAGCGCCAATGCTTCTTCAGCCCAGTCACTTTTCAGGCGGTTGACGCCCTGACTGGCGCCCAGTTTTTTGGCGAGCGCCAGCTTTTCATCGCTCCCGGACGTGACAATAACCTCTGCGCCGTGCGCTTTTGCAATTTGCAGGGCGAAAATCGCCACGCCGCCCGTCCCCTGTACCAGCACCGATTGCCCGGCGCGGAGCTGACCCCGCTCCACCAGCGCGAACCAGGCGGTAAGCCCTGCGCAGGGTAACGTGCTGGCCTCTGCGTCATTCAGAGTTTCCGGAGAGGCTACCAGCGCGTTTTCATTTACAACCACATATTCGGCCAGCATTCCCTGGAAATAGCCGCCGGACGTTTTGTAGGGCAAATCACGCGCGTCTGCCTGCGGCTTGCCGTCGATCCACTCCGGGAAGAAGGTTGAAATGACGCGAGCGCCGGGTTTGAAACGCGTGACACCTTCACCTACGCTGTCCACCACGCCCGCCATGTCAGACGCCGGGGTGAACGGGAAGGAAAGCGGAATCGGCATCGTGCCTTCGATAACCATTTTATCCCGGTAGTTGAGCGCAACGGCATTTACCCGTACGCGAACCTCACCCGGGCCTGGCTGTGGAACCGATTCGTGAATGAGTTTGAGATTCTCGCGCCCGAGGGCGTTCATTGACCAGCGCTGCATTGTCTCTGTCATTTTTTCCTCCTGCCATCAGATAAGCTTCAGTAATGACAGTCTACCGTTGACTCCTTGTCACCAGTGGCGATAAGTTTTCTCTTCATTGACGCCTGAATGGATACAAACCGTGACCGATACGCTGAAAGATATTCCTGTTTTTGTCGCTGCCGTGGAGGCAGGAAGCTTTGCGCAGGCCGCAGTTCGCCTGCACCTGTCGCGCTCTGCGGTGGGTAAAAGCATTGCTCGACTTGAGGAACGTCTGGGAGTGCGGCTGTTTCAGCGCACCACCCGCAGCCAGCGGCTCACCGATAACGGCGCCCTGTTCTACGAGCGCTGCCTGCGCGCGCTGGAGGAGATCAGGAGCGCGGAATCCCTGCTGGAAACGGGGAAACATCAGATTAACGGTCGGCTTCGTGTTGCCATGCCGGTGCTGTTTGGACGCCAGTGCGTCGCGCCGCTGCTGATTGAACTGGCGCAGGAACACCCTGGGCTTGAGCTTGAAATGTCGTTCAGCGACCGCGTGGTGGATCTGGTCGAGGAAGGCTTCGATATGGCGGTACGTAACGGCACGCTGCAGGACAGCAGCGTGCTGGTGGCCAGAAAGCTGGGAGAACACCGCATGGTCCTGTGCGCCTCGCCCGACTATCTGCAAAAAAGAGGTCATCCAGACGCTGTGGATGATTTATCCCGGCACGCGGCCATTAACTATCTGCGCGCAGGCCGCGTGCTATCCTGGCAGCTTATGGACAGCGACGGAACGCCGCGCACGTTTACGCCGCGGTCATCACTCAATATGGATGATTTGCAGGCCATCTGCGACGCGGCGGTGACCGGGCACGGCATTGCCTGGCTCCCCTGCTGGATGGCCATCAAAGAAATTCATCAGGGAAAGCTTGTCCCGCTCTTTAAGCAGGCGCCGGATGTCCATTTTGACGTCCATGCCGTCTGGCAACAGACGCCATACCTGCCCCTGAGGGTAAGAATGGCCATAGATGCGCTGGCGAGCCGTTTACCGGCGGCGATGTCGCTGGACATTCCTGCGCCCATAAAAAAGCCGCGCTAAAAGCGCGGCCAGTTTTCATGCGGGATAGCGACTGTTAAATATCGATATTCGCCGCTTTCAGTGCGTTCTCTTCAATGAACGCACGACGTGGTTCTACCGCATCGCCCATCAGGGTGGTGAACAGCTGATCCGCAGCAATCGCGTCTTTAACGGTGACGCGCAGCATGCGGCGGCTTTCCGGATCCATGGTGGTTTCCCACAGCTGATCCGGGTTCATTTCGCCCAGACCTTTATAACGCTGGATAGACAGACCGCGACGGGATTCTTTCACCAGCCAGTCCAGCGCCTGCTCGAAGCTTGCTACCGGCTGACGACGCTCGCCACGTTCGATGAAGGCATCGTCTTCGATCAGGCCGCGCAGCTTCTCGCCGAGGGTGCAGATACGGCGGTATTCCGGGCCGGTCACGAATTCGTGCTCCAGCGGGTAGTCGGTGTCGACGCCGTGAGTACGCACGCGAACAATCGGCTCAAACTGCTGTGCCGCATTCTGTTGAACGTCGAACTTCCACTGGCTGCCGTGCTGCTCTTTCTCGTTCAGCTCGCTCACCAGGGTATTCACCCAGCGGGTCACGGCCTGCTCGTTGCTCAGATCGGCTTCGGTCAGGGTTGGCTGATAGACCAGCTCCTTCAGCAGCGCTTTTGGATAGCGGCGTTCCATACGGCCAATCATTTTCTGCGTGGCGTTGAACTCGGAGACCAGACGCTCCAGCGGCTCGCCTGCCAGCGCTGGCGCGCTGGAGTTCGCATGCAGGGTCGCGCCATCAAGGGCGATCGCGATTTGGTACTGATCCATCGCGTCGTCATCTTTAATGTACTGTTCCTGCTTACCTTTCTTCACTTTGTACAGCGGCGGCTGCGCAATGTAGACGTGGCCACGCTCAACAATTTCAGGCATCTGACGATAGAAGAAGGTCAACAGCAGCGTACGGATGTGCGAGCCGTCGACGTCCGCATCGGTCATGATGATGATGCTGTGATA
>OKVX01001297.1_pt1 | contig 10536 bp, 6 predicted proteins | sample 1606941 | NCBI WGS metagenome assembly OKVX01 (sample SAMN03281016, study PRJEB24777) | human gut metagenome | isolation source: fecal sample PR161 from 1 month old female Malay infant, caesarean... | reverse complement strand
AGCGCTTTTTTACCGGCGTTAATTACCTCGATAATTTTATCGGTGTCATAAATACAGCCTTTCCAGGTGCCGCCGCTTACGGACTGCAATGCCGCCCACAGCCGGGTATCGTCCGGCAAAAAGTCGTGGGCGTGCAGGTCCGGGTGCGTCTGCCGCAGCGCCAGCTCGCGCGCGCCCTCCTCCGGCGTCAGCGGGTTATCCGCTGTGCCGATAAAGTTCACGCTGCCTGTTAATGTCAGGCGGTCGACGGCAATCTCGATGATGTCGTTGTCGCGCAGCTTGCCAATCGGCCCGCCCGCCAGCGCCTCCGGAGACACGTGGCCGAAGCAGGCGCCCGTCGATACGCCCGAGAAGCGCGCATCGGTGATTAACGACACCGTTTTGCCCCACGAGATATGCTTCAGCGCGGAGGTAAGCTGGTAGGTCTCTTCCATACCGGTGCCGGACGGGCCGCCGCCGATCACCACCATGATATCGCCCTGCGCAATCTCTTCCCGCTTGATGGCCTTGATGGCCTGCGCTTCCGAGACAAACACCCGCACCCGGCCGGTGTGGCGGTAAACGCCATCGTCATCCACCACCGACGGGTCGATCGCCGTGGCCTTGATCACCGAACCTTCCGGCGCGATGTTGCCCGTCGGGAAGCAGACCGTCGAGGTCAGCCCTTTCGCTTTGGCCTTCTCCGGCGGCAGGATCACGTCATCCGGCTCCACGCCGTCCTGCTCGCGCAGGCACTGGCGGAAGCGCTTACGGCGCTCGGACGTCTGCCACCAGTCGAGGTTCTCGCCCACCGTCTGGCCGGTGACGGTCATGGCGTCCAGGTGCAGCAGGCTGAGATCGCGCAGGTGGAGCATCACTTCCGGCACGCCGCCCGCGAGGAACGCGCGCACGGTCGGGTGATAGTCCGGGCCGTTGGGCAGCACGCTCACCAGGCGCGGCACCTTACGGTTGATGCGCGTCCAGTGCTCTACGTCCGGAATAGTGCAGCCCGCCGCGTGGGCGATGGCCGGGATGTGCAGCAGTAAGTTCGTGGAACCGCCGAACGCCGCGTGGATCACCATGGCGTTTTCGATGGCTTTATCGGTGAGGATATCGCGCGTGGTGATGCCGCGGTTATCCAGCTCGCTCACCGCCCGCGCCGACTGGCGGGCGATCTCCAGCCACACAGCCTGCCCTGACGGTGCCAGCGCGGAGTGCGGCAGCGCCAGCCCCAGCGCTTCCGCCACCACCTGCGAGGTGCCCGCCGTGCCGAGGAACTGGCAGCCGCCGCCCGGCGACGCGCAGGCGCGACAGCCGAGCTCGGCGGCCTCCTGTAATGAGAGCTCGTGGTTGGCAAAACGCGCGCCGATGGTCTGCACCTTGCCCGCATCTTCCCCCACGGTCGGCGGCAGCGTCGCCCCGCCCGGCACCAGAATGGTCGGCAGGTCGTGCATGGAGGCCAGCGCGATCATGGTGGCGGGTAGCCCTTTATCGCAGGTGGCCACGCCGATCACCGCCCGGCGCGTGGGCAGGGAGCGGATCAGACGGCGAAACACGATCGCCGCGTCGTTACGATACGGCAGGGAGTCGAACATGCCGTGCGTGCCCTGCGAGCGCCCGTCGCACGGATCGCTGACGAAGGCCGCAAACGGGATCCCGCCGTTGCGGGTGATCTCTTTCGCCGCCGCCTGCATCTGCATGCCGATTTCCCAGTGCCCGGTGTGGTAGCCCAGCGCAACCGGGCGTCCGTCCCCGGCGCGGATGCCGCCTTGGGTGCCGATAATCAGCACCTCTTTGCCGGTCAGCTTGTTGGCGTCCCAGCCCATCCCGGCGTTCTGCGTCATGCCGAACAGGTTGCCGCTGGGGGATTCCATCAGCATCTGCGGGGTCAGCGGCAGCGCGCCCTGCGGCCCCGCCGCGTGGGTGATCACCGCATAAAACGCATCGTCCTGTGGGGTGAAAATTTTCTCAATGGTCATCGTTATCGTCCGGCTCAGCAGAGCTTGAGCTGTTGCAGCAGGGTTTTCAGCTGCGCCTTACGCGGCTCGTCCAGCGGCGTGGCGGGCGGCAGCACGTGCGTTGAGACAGGACGACCACAAAGCACGATCGCCTCTTTAATGACGTTCACAAACGGCGTATCCAGCTGATACATCTGCGGGATTTGCAGCAGGGTCTGATGATACTCAGCCGCTTTCGCCACGTCTTTATCCCGCCAGGCTTTCAGAAGATTCACCGACACCTGCGGGGCAAAGTTGCCGCTGGCCGAAATCGCCCCGTCGCCGCCGAGCAGCAGGGTATTAAACAGATGATCGTCGTAGCCGCACAGCACGGTGAAGTGCGGATGAGCGGCTTTAACGGTGAGGATCATGCTGCGCAGGTGGGCGACGGAGTCGATGGTGTCTTTGATGCCAATAATATTGCTGCGCGAATCGGCAAGGGTTTTCACCAGCGCCGGAGTCAGATCCTGCCCGGTCAGCGCCGGGAAGTTATAGAGCATCACCGGCAGGGTGACGCTGTCGGCTACCTGCTCGAAATAGCGGATCAGGTTTGCTTCCGACACCTTCCAGTAGTAGGGGTTGATCACCACGATGCCGTCCGCCCCCGCCTGCTGCGCGTGCTGGCTGAGTTCAATGGTTTCCCGGGCGTTGGTGCCGCCGGTGCCGATCAGCACCGGCACACGACGATCGACATGACCGATGGCAAAGCGGGCAATGGTTTTACGCTCTTCGGCGCTGAGCTGGGAGAACTCGCCGCCGCTGCCCAGGAAGAACAGGCCGTCAACGCCCGCTTTGATGAGATCGTCGATCAGCGCGGCGGTGCCCTGCTCATCAAGCTGGCCGTCGGCGGTAAAAATGGTGGAGACAGGGGGAATGATTCCCGTGAACAACGCGGACTGCGGCATAAGATCTCCTTGTTGAATCATTTTGTTCTACATTATAGAACAGCGTTCATTAATTTAACGATCATACTATGACGCAGAAAAAGGGGAGGTAAATGGGAGATGAGGAGGGAGTGCGGGAAGTTTAAGCTGGATCACATTATGCGTGGGTGCGGTCTGGTGCCCCAGCCCTCTCCCGGTGGGAGAGGGCTGGGGTGAGGGGAAATTACTCCACCAGCATTTTAACAACCACTTTTCTGACCTTAGCAGGCTCCCCCACCGCGCACAGCGGCTTATGCACTTCACCCGGCCAGAACACCACAAAATCCCCTTCGCTCAGCACCACGGTTTTCTCCTGCTCGCCTTCCGGCAGGAACGCGATGTCTTTATCCGCCAGCCAGTCGGTGTCCGGCGTGCCGTGCGGCAGGGTGCTGAACGTCATCCCTTCCTGGCCCTTCAGCACAATCTGGATATCCAGATAGCGCGCGTGGTACTCGGCGCGGCGCTCGGCGAACGGCTGGGCCATGTCTTCTGACACAAGATAAAACAGGCTGTTGCCGTTGATGTCATGCTTCCCGAGCGGCGTGGCGTCGGTGACATGGGCTTTAACGTGCTCAATGGCCTGGCGCAGCGCGTCAGGCAGCCAGGACTGCAGATGGTGAATGTTGCCGATAATCATGGGAAACCTCTCGATGTAAAACAACGTTTCATTTTTGTCTTTTATACGAGAGTTAAGCCTGCCATACCAGCCCTTTTTCGACGAGGCTTGCGCGAGCGCATGTTTATTGGGAAAGGTGTTAACCCGCTGTTAATCCTGCCCAGGCAATTATGCAGCGGTTATGCATAACCTCATTTCGAGCGCGCTAAAGTTCTCACATAACCCACTGAAATAAAGAGCTTAATAACAAAACCCGCTGCCGTATCACATTTTACGACTTTGATAATTTCCGTTATAAGCCCATAATTATTTATGGATTTTCCTTAAGTCAAAAATAGTTAATTATCATTATTGCATAGACATTCTTGCCATTTCATTTAATCGTTTAAAATCAAATGGATAACCAATAATTACAAAATGTATAATTCTACAAAATAATAACAACCTCAAATAATGCCACCGGATCCTGCTTAGCTATTCAACTCCCAATAATATGAAATTAATCATTATCTGATGCGAATCATGCAAATGAAAACAAACTCATTAATATCCATTTTCGCGTGAGCAATATCACATTACGGATTATTTAACTGCCTAGTATAAATCACGAAATCAATTGAGCTTAGCCGCCATGTAATTAAACACATCACATGGCGCATGCCCTTTTTATTCTGAAAAACAGTTAAAGGAATAATTATGGAAAAGCATTACGTCGGTTCTGAAATTGGTCAATTGCGTAGCGTTATGCTGCACCGCCCTAATTTAAGCCTGAAGCGGTTAACGCCCTCAAACTGTCAGGAACTGTTATTTGATGATGTACTGTCGGTTGAACGGGCGGGTGAGGAGCATGACATCTTCGCCAACACGCTGCGCGAGCAGGGGGTGGAAGTCCTGCTGTTGACCGACCTGCTCACGCAAACCCTTGATATCGCAGAAGCGAAAGCCTGGCTTCTTGAAACGCAAATCTCCGATTATCGCCTCGGGCCAACCTTTGCCGGCGACGTGCGCGGCTGGCTGGCGGATATGCCGCACCGTGAACTGGCGCGGCGATTAAGCGGGGGATTAACTTACGGCGAAATTCCGGCAGCCATTAAAAATATGGTAGTGGATACCCACACGGCGAATGATTTTATTATGAAGCCGCTGCCGAACCACTTATTTACCCGCGATACCTCCTGCTGGATTTATAACGGCGTGTCCATTAACCCGATGGCGAAACCCGCCCGCCAGCGTGAAACCAATAATCTGCGCGCGATATATCGCTGGCACACGGCATTTGCCGACGGCGATTTTATTAAGTATTTCGGCGACGAGAATATTAATTACGACCACGCCACCTTAGAAGGCGGCGACGTACTGGTGATTGGCCGCGGCGCGGTATTGATCGGCATGTCTGAACGCACGACCCCGCAGGGCGTGGAGTTCCTCGCCAACAGCCTGTTCAAACACCGCCAGGCCGAACGCGTGATCGCCGTTGAGCTGCCGAAACATCGCTCCTGCATGCACCTCGACACGGTGATGACCCACATCGACGTGGATACTTTCTCCGTCTATCCGGAAGTGGTGCGCAAAGACGCCCAGTGCTGGACGCTCACGCCGGACGGACGCGGCGGCCTGCTGCGCACGCAGGAAACCGACCTGCTGCACGCCATTGAGAAAGCCCTCGGCATTAACCAGGTCCGCCTGATCACCACCGGCGGCGACGCTTTTGAAGCGGAACGCGAGCAGTGGAACGACGCCAACAACGTCCTGACTATCCGCCCCGGCGTGGTGATCGGCTACGAGCGCAACGTCTGGACCAACGAGAAGTACGACAAAGCGGGCATCACCGTGCTGCCGATCCCCGGCGACGAGCTGGGACGCGGCCGCGGCGGCGCGCGCTGCATGAGCTGCCCACTGGAACGCGACGGAATTTAAGGAGCCATCATGGAACGAAAACCCACTCTGGTTGTGGCCCTGGGCGGCAACGCGCTGCTCAAGCGCGGCGAGCCGCTGGAAGCGGATATCCAGCGCCAGAACATCAAGCAGGCCGCCCGCATCATCGCCGGATTAACAGAACAGTGGCGCGTGGTGCTGGTGCACGGCAACGGGCCGCAGGTCGGGCTGCTGGCATTGCAGAACAGCGCCTACGACAAAGTGACGCCCTACCCGCTGGACGTTCTCGGCGCGGAAAGTCAGGGGATGATCGGCTACATGCTCCAGCAGGCGCTGAAAAACAATCTGCCACAGCGCGAGGTGAGCGTCCTGCTCACGCAGGTAGAGGTGGACGCCGCCGACCCGGCCTTCAGCAACCCGACCAAATACATCGGCCCGGTGTACAGCGAAGCGCAGGCGAAAGCGCTGGCCGCAGAAAAAGGCTGGACGTTCAGGGCCGACGGCACCTATTTCCGCCGCGTGGTGCCCTCTCCGCAACCGAAGCGCATCGTCGAGAGCGATGCCATCACGGCGCTGATCCAGCGTGACCACCTGGTGATCTGCAACGGCGGCGGCGGCGTGCCGGTAGTGGAAAACGCCAACGGCTATCACGGCGTTGAGGCGGTGATCGACAAAGACCTCTCCGCCGCCCTGCTGGCGCGTCAGATCGAGGCCGACGCCCTGCTGATCCTCACCGATGCCGACGCGGTGTACCTCGACTGGGGCAAGCCGACCCAGCGCCCGCTGGCGCAGGTGACGCCGGAATTGCTTAAAGACATGCCGTTCGACGCCGGATCGATGGGGCCGAAAGTGGCCGCCTGCCGCGAATTTGTTGAGGCCTGCAACGGCATTGCCGGGATCGGCGCGCTGGCCGACGGCGCGGAGATCCTGGCGGGCGAGAAAGGCACGCTGATTCGTAACTGATCACTCATTTTAAAAAGGATTTACCCATGACCATCAACCTGAAAAACCGCAACTTCCTCAAACTGCTGGACTACACCCCGGCGGAAATTCAGTACCTGATCGACCTCGCCATCGAGCTGAAGGCGGCCAAAAAAGCCGGGCGCGAGAAGCAAACCCTGGTCGGGAAAAACATCGCCCTGATCTTTGAAAAAACTTCCACCCGCACCCGCTGCGCTTTCGAAGTGGGCGCGTTTGACCAGGGCGCGCAGGTTACCTACCTCGGCCCAAGCGGGTCGCAGATCGGCCATAAAGAGTCGATGAAAGACACCGCCCGCGTGCTGGGCCGCATGTATGACGGCATCGAATACCGCGGCTACGGCCAGGCCATCGTCGAGGAGCTCGGAGAATACGCGGGCGTGCCGGTGTGGAACGGCCTGACCGACGAGTTTCACCCAACGCAAATTCTCGCTGACCTGATGACCATGCTGGAGCACTCCCCGGGCAAAACCCTGCCGGAGTTAAGCTTTGCCTATCTCGGCGACGCGCGGAATAACATGGGCAACTCCCTGATGGTCGGCGCGGCCAAGATGGGGATGGATATCCGCCTCGTGGCACCGAAATCCTTCTGGCCGGAAGCCGGGCTGGTTGAGCAGTGCCGCGCCATCGCCAAAGAAACGGGCGCACGCATCACCCTCACCGACGACGTGGAAGAAGGCGTGCACGGCACCGATTTCCTCTACACCGACGTGTGGGTCTCCATGGGCGAGCCGAAGGAGGCCTGGGCCGAGCGCGTCAGCCTGATGAAGCCGTATCAAATCAACGCGGACGTCATGAAGGCCACCGGCAACCCGAACGTCAAGTTCATGCACTGCCTGCCCGCGCTCCACAACGAGCACACCAAAGTGGGCCGCGAGATCGAGATGGCGTACGGCCTGAAGGGGCTGGAGGTGACGGAAGAGGTCTTTGAATCACCGAACTCCATCGTCTTTGACGAAGCAGAAAACCGCATGCACACCATTAAGGCGGTCATGGTGGCGACACTCGGCGACTAATCACCGCCCGGCGCGCCGCGGGGTGCGCCGGGTTTCAGGAGAACATCATGGGCAAGTTCAAGTTTCCCTCCGCTTACACCATTCTCTTTTTTCTGATTGCCGTGGTTGCCGTGCTGACGTGGATTGTTCCGGCCGGGCAGTACCATATGGCGATGAACGAGGCGCTCGGCAAAGAGGTGCCGGTTGCCGGCACCTATGCGCACGTGGCATCGCACCCGCAGGGGCTGGTGTCGGTGCTGATGGCCCCGATAGCCGGACTGTACGATCCGGAATCCGGCCAGGCCGGGGCGATCGACGTTGCGCTGTTTATCCTGATCATCGGGGGATTTCTCGGGATCGTCACCAAAACCGGGGCAATTGACGCCGGGATCGAGCGCGTCACCACTAAGCTGCGCGGGCGCGAAGAGTGGATGATCCCGATCCTGATGGCGCTGTTTGCCGCAGGCGGCACGATTTACGGCATGGCCGAAGAGTCGCTGCCCTTCTATACCTTACTGGTGCCGGTGATGCTGGCGGCGCGGTTCGATCCCGTGGTTGCCGCGTCCACCGTACTGCTCGGGGCGGGGATCGGCACGCTCGGCTCTACTATTAACCCGTTCGCGACGGTGATCGCAGCCAACGCCGCCGGGATCCCCTTCACCAATGGGATCATGCTGCGCATCGCGCTGCTGGTCATCGGCTGGATCATCTGCGTGGCGTGGGTGATGCGCTATGCCCGTAAGGTGCGCAAAGATCCGTCGCTGTCGATCGTGGCGGATAAACAGGAGGAGAACCTCGCCCACTTCCTCGGCAACAAGGGCGAGCAGTCGCTGGAATTTACCCCGGTGCGCAAACTCATCCTGGTGATTTTCGCCCTCGCCTTCGCGGTGATGATCTACGGCGTGGCGGTGCTGGGCTGGTGGATGGCGGAGATCTCGGCGGTGTTCCTCGCCAGCGCCATTATCGTTGGGCTTATCGCCCGCATGAGCGAAGAGGAGCTGACGTCGACGTTTATCAACGGCGCGCGAGATTTGCTGGGCGTCGCGCTGATTATCGGCATCGCGCGCGGTATCGTAGTGATTATGGATAAGGGCATGATTACCCACACCATTTTGCACAGCGCCGAGGGGATGGTCACCGGATTGTCGACGGTGGCGTTCATTAACGTGATGTACTGGCTGGAGGTGGTGCTGTCGTTTCTTGTGCCTTCTTCGTCCGGCCTGGCCGTTCTGACGATGCCGATCATGGCGCCCCTTGCCGATTTCGCTAACGTCAACCGCGACCTGGTGGTTACGGCTTACCAGTCGGCGTCCGGCATCGTTAACCTTATCACCCCCACCTCTGCCGTCGTGATGGGCGGGCTGGCTATCGCCCGCGTGCCCTACGTGCGTTATCTGAAATGGGTCGCGCCGCTGCTGGGGATTTTGACGGTGGTGATTATGGTGGCGTTAAGCCTGGGCGCGTTGTTGTGATTTGCCGGATGGCGCTGCGCTCATCCGGCCTACGGATCGGTGCGGTGCCACCGGTTATTTCGGGAACTGATATGGGAACTATGATGGATTACGAAGAGTACTCTCCCAAAGAGCAACTACAGCTAACGGTCTGCCAGCGTCTGATCGCGGAAAAGAGCTATCTCTCTCAGGAAGAGATCCGCCGCGACTTGCAGGAGCGGGGTTTTGAGACCATCAGCCAGTCCACCGTTTCACGTCTGCTCAAGCTGCTTGGCGTCATAAAAATTCGCAATGCCAAAGGGCTAAAGATTTATTCGCTGAATCCCCAGCTGCGCCCTGCCCCCGACGCCGCGCGCACCGTCTCCGAAATGGTGGTGAGCGTGGAGCACAATAGCGAATTTATCCTTATTCATACCGTTGCCGGATATGGCCGCGCGGTGGCGCGTATTCTGGATTATCACCAGTTACCGGAAATTTTAGGCGTGGTGGCGGGAAGCAGTATCGTCTGGGTCGCGCCCCGGGTGGTGAAGCGTACCGCGCTGGTGCATAAGCAAATTAATTATTTACTCAGAATGCATTAGTATTCATAAAGAACCGTTTGCATTGAGTAAAGCGTGCATTAAATCGCTTGATCCCATAAACGAGCTGCGTATAATGCCCGACAATTTGCCGGGAGGAAGCATGGTCAAGCGTGTACGACATAACGTCTTACCGCGTCTGAAATCAGACGCTGGCCTGCCGTTTTTCTTCCCGTTGCTAAACCTATTCCCAGAGCCCCTCATTTGAGGGGCTTTTTTTTGCCCGGCGTCAGGAGATAAACATGAATCCGCTTTATCAAAAACACATCATTTCCATAAACGACCTCAGCCGCGAAGAGCTGGAACTGGTTCTGGAAACCGCGGCAAAACTGAAGGCCAATCCGCAGCCGGAGCTGCTGAAGCACAAGGTGATCGCGAGCTGTTTCTTTGAAGCCTCGACGCGCACCCGCCTCTCCTTTGAAACCTCCATGCACCGCCTGGGCGCGAGCGTGGTGGGCTTCTCGGACAGCAGCAACACGTCGCTGGGCAAAAAAGGCGAAACCCTGGCGGATACCATTTCAGTGATCAGCACCTACGTTGACGCGATTGTGATGCGTCATCCGCAGGAGGGCGCGGCGCGTCTGGCGACCGAGTTTTCCGGCGGCATTCCGGTGCTGAACGCCGGTGACGGCGCCAACCAGCATCCGACGCAGACCCTGCTGGACCTGTTCACCATTCAGGAGACCCAGGGCACGCTTGAAAATCTGAACATCGCCATGGTCGGTGACCTGAAGTACGGTCGCACCGTCCACTCCCTGACCCAGGCGCTGGCGAAATTTAGCGGCAACCGCTTCTTCTTCATCGCCCCGGACGCGCTGGCGATGCCGCAGTACATCCTCGACATGCTGGACGAGAAAGGCATTACGTGGAGCCTGCACGCCAGCATCGAAGAGGTGGTGGGCAACGTGGATATTCTCTATATGACCCGCGTGCAGAAAGAGCGTCTGGATCCGTCCGAATACGCCAACGTGAAGGCGCAGTTCGTGCTGCGCGCCAGCGATCTCGACGGCGCACGCTACAACATGAAGGTGCTGCACCCGCTGCCGCGCATCGATGAGATTGCCACCGACGTGGATAAAACGCCGCACGCCTGGTACTTCCAGCAGGCCGGGAACGGCATCTTCGCTCGCCAGGCGTTACTGGC
>OKVX01001292.1_pt1 | contig 10548 bp, 9 predicted proteins | sample 1606941 | NCBI WGS metagenome assembly OKVX01 (sample SAMN03281016, study PRJEB24777) | human gut metagenome | isolation source: fecal sample PR161 from 1 month old female Malay infant, caesarean... | reverse complement strand
AAAAACTATATTTCTTAAGAAAAATAAAAAAAATTAAAAATAAAACGGATTCATCTGTTTTTTTGAGTAAAATGGGTTGATTTTAATTGCTATTAGCGGTAATATCAAACAGCATTAATTACTAACACTGTTAGGTATTAATGGACTGAAATTATTTTTTCAAAAGAAGGAGGAGTCTAATGACATTCGCAGAAGATGCTGAACGTGAACTGATGCAGCTGATGGTCCAAAATCGTCATGGCGCATTCAGTAAAATAGAAAAGAGCAGCAAAGGCGCTAATATCGTCATTAAGGTGCTGGATCGTTTAGGTGAACCGACAAATCCGAAGCATTTAGCCGATACGCTTAATCTGTCTACTGCTCGAATTGCTGCTGTGTTGGGGAATTTGGAAAAGCGCGGATTGATTAGCCGAACGATGGATCCTGATGATCGACGGCGAATCAATGTCAGTTTAACGGAAAGCGGAAAAAAAGTAGCCAAAGCTGAAAAGCAGGAGATGCGAAATAAAATTGTTCGAGTGTTTGAGCTTATGGGAGAAGAAGACACAAAAAAATATCTCGAATTAACTGCAAAGTTTGTCGACTACTCGCAAAAATTATCCATGGAAGGGGAAGGTGAGCAATAGTGAAGATTTTTAAATATCTTGGTAAATATTGGTATGCGATCATCGCCGTATTCTTACTTTTAATTGTACAGGCATCTAGTGATCTGAGCTTGCCAAGTTTAACATCGGATATCGTTGATGTCGGTATTCAACAAGGAGGACTTGAACAGTCGACTCCAGATAAAATTAGAAAATCAACGCTTCAAGGAATCGAAATCTTCATGACCGATAAAGAGAAGCAAACGATTAAAGACAATTATAAGGAAGCTACTCAAACCGTTGATGGTAAAAAAGTAGCGATCTATAAACTAGATCTTCAAGAGGGCATGACGAAAGAAAAATTAGCTAAAATCTTTGATCTGCCAATGATGATGATTGCTTCGACTCGCTCAAAAGATTCAAGCAACGCGAAAGAAGCAAAAGAAATCATTAATGATTACACAGCTATTTCAAAAGATGCTGCCAAAGCACAGACGTTAGGACAGGAAGCAAAAGCTTTAGGTGAACAGGCACAAGCTGCTGGACAAGAAGCCGCAGCGGCAACAGATGGCGCAACGGCTGCCGCTAAAGGCGCTGAAGCTCAAAGCTTAGCTGCTGAGGCCCAAGCAAAAGGGGCAGAAGCTCAGAAGCTTGGCGAAGCGATTAAAGCAAAAAATGATGAGATGCCAGCCAAAGTAAACGCTGCGCGTAAGGCGACGAAGGATAGCTTAGGTGATGTTGGTGAAGCTTCATTGAAGACTGTCGGTATCCAGTTGACTTTAGCTGAATACAAAGCCTTAAACGTCAACACGCAAAAAATTCAAACCGACTACATGATCAAAACAGGTGCTAAAATGATTGGTCTAACACTCCTATCAGCAGTAGCAGCGATTATTGTAGGTCTGATTGGTTCGTTGGTTGCCGCGACAGTGGGTAAAAACCTGCGGGTCGGACAATATGAACGCACATTGGAGTTCTCTAACAATGAGATGGAAAAATTCTCTCCGGCTTCATTGATTACTCGAAATACCAACGATATCCAGCAGATTCAAATGGGGATCGTTATGATCATGCGTATCGTATTGTATGCACCGATTTTAGGAATTGGTGGTATTTACAGAGTATATAAAACTGGGACTGGCATGGGCTGGATCGTTGGTGTAGCTGTAGCGGGTGTCTTAGTTTTAGTTGTGACCTTGTTACTGACCACGATGCCTAAGTTTAAAGCTTTGCAAACATTGGTTGACCGTGTGAACTTGGTTTCTCGTGAAATCATCACTGGGCTTCCAGTTATTCGCGCGTTTTCTCGTGAAAAGTATGAAGAAGAACGATTTGATGTGGCCAACACGAATTTGATGAAAACACAAATGTTTGTAAACCGTGCGATGTCACTGATGATGCCGATTATGATGCTGTTAATGAATGGTATCTCGGTCTTGATCGTTTGGGTCGGCGGACATAATATGGACAATGGTCAATTACAGGTCGGAGATATGATGGCATTTATTACCTACACGATGCAAATCGTTATGGCCTTCATGATGTTGTCGATGGTATCTATTATCTTGCCTCGTGCCAATGTGGCTGCAGGTCGTGTGGATGAAGTTTTGAACACAGAACCTACGATTAAAGATCCAGAACAACCAAAAGACGACCATGACTTTAAAGGTGAAGTGAAATTTGAAGGTGTTCAATTCCGTTATGGCGATGCTGATGCTGATGTACTACATCACATCAATTTCACGGCTAAGCCTGGTGAAACAACAGCCTTGATTGGGTCGACTGGATCAGGGAAATCAACGATCGTTAATTTGATTCCGCGTCTATTTGATGTGACTGGTGGACGAATTACCATTGATGGCATCGATATTCGTGAAATGAGTATGCACAAGCTGCATGAGATTATGGGCTTTGTACCGCAAAAAGGGATATTGTTCTCAGGTGACATTGCTTCAAATATCAAATTTGGCGATGCGGATATCTCTGATGAGCAAATGAAAAAAGCGGCTTCGATCGCACAAGCTGATGAATTTATCAACTCGAACGAAAAAGGCTTTGACCGTGCAATTTCTCAAGGTGGGACAAACGTTTCAGGTGGACAAAAGCAACGCTTATCTATTGCCCGCGCCTTAGCGAAGAACCCTAAAATTTTGATCTTTGATGACTCATTCTCAGCTCTTGATAACAAAACAGATGTTGCATTGCGTAAAGCGCTAGCTGAAAATATCAAGGATGCGACGCAAATCATTGTGGCACAAAAAATATCAACGATCCTGCATGCAGACAATATTATCGTATTGGATGAAGGCCGTGTCGTTGCGCAAGGGCGTCATGAAGAATTGATGCAAACATCAGCTGTCTATCAAGAAATTGCTCAGTCACAATTAAGCAATGCTGAATTAGGCATAGAAGAAGCGGATTAAGGAGGAGCGAGAAGAATGGCAGAACAAAAACAAAATCGCCCTCATGGTGGCGGACCTGGCCGGGGAATGGCTGCGCCAGTAGAAAAAGCCAAAGACTTCAAAGGAACAATCAAAAAATTAGTTTCCTATCTTGGCGCATATAAAATCGCAGTTTTCTTTGTAATGATCTTTGCAGCAGCCTCAACGATTTTTAATATTTGGGGGCCAAAAATCTTATCAAAGGCGATTACTGAATTATTTAATGGCTTGATTAAGAAATATCAAGGAACTGGCGATATCAACTTTGAAAAAATCGGTGGCATCCTCCTTTTCATGTTAGCTCTTTATGGAGTTGCTTCCTTATTCGGAATCATCCAAGGCTGGATTATGTCGACGATTTCGCAAAAAATCACGTATCGGATGCGTAAGGAAATTTCTGAGAAAATCAATCGCATGCCAATGAATTATTTTGAGAGTCGGACGACAGGAGAAGTTCTTTCCCGTATCACAAACGATGTGGACACTTTAGGACAATCGTTGAACCAAAGCTTAACTCAATTGATTACTTCAACCTTTACGATTGTCGGAGTTATCGTTATGATGCTTTCGATTTCAGTGAAGATGACAGGGATCGCGATCTTAATCGTACCAATTTCTTTAATACTGATCTTAGTTGTTGTGAAAAACTCACAAAAATACTTCAAAACCCAACAGGAATACCTTGGAGTTATCAATGGGAAGGTAGAAGAAACCATCGGTGGGTATACAATCGTTCGTTTATTTAATGAAGAAGAAAACTCATTAAAAGAATTTAAAGAGCAAAATGATGTATTGTTCAAATCAGCTTGGAAATCACAATTTCTTTCTGGTTTGATGCAGCCCATTATGAACTTTGTCGGAAACTTAGGCTATGTCGGTGTGGCGATCGCTGGTGGGGTTATGGCATACAACGGCTCAATCACAGTCGGAGATATCCAAGCGTTTATCCAATATGTACGTAACCTGACACAACCAATTGCTCAGCTTGCGCAAGTATCTAACATGCTTCAATCAATGGCGGCAGCGGCTGAACGCGTCTTTGAATTCTTAGCAGAAGACGAAGAAGATCAACTGGCTGAAAACCCAGTTCAGATCGACAAAGCAGAAGGCATGGTGGACTTTGAACATGTTCAATTCGGTTACACACCGGATAAGATCGTTATCCAAGACTTTACTTCTCATGTTGATCCTGGTCAGACAGTCGCAATTGTTGGACCAACTGGTGCTGGTAAAACGACAATGGTTAAGTTGCTGATGCGCTTTTATGATGTAAATTCTGGTGCAATCAAAATTGATGGTCATAACATCAAGGATTTCAATCGTGCAGATTTACGTAAAAATATCGGGATGGTTTTACAAGATACCTGGTTATTTAAAGGCACAATTATGGACAACCTTCGTTACGGTCGTTTAGATGCTACCGATGAAGAAGTTTACGCAGCGGCAAAAGCCGCTCACGTGGATCACTTCATCAAGACATTACCTGGCGGCTATAATATGGAATTAAACGAAGAGTCTTCCAACATCTCGCAGGGGCAAAAACAATTGTTGACGATTGCTCGCGCGATTTTAGCAGATAAACCTATTCTAATTCTCGATGAGGCGACATCCTCTGTCGATACACGGACAGAAGGATTGATCCAAGAGGCTATGAATAACTTAATGAAGGGGCGTACCTCTTTCGTTATTGCCCATCGTTTGTCAACAATCAAAGATGCGGATAAGATTCTCTATATGCAAGGCGGAGATATTAAGGAACAAGGAAGTCACGAAGAATTATTGGCTCAAAACGGGCTTTATGCCGCATTGTATAATTCGCAATTTGAAGAATTATCAGAATAATAGAAAATGGACGAACATCCTTCTGATGTTCGTCCATTTTTTTAATCACTCAGTAATGATCTTTGTCTGTGATCATCATTGTCTCTTTATCGTAGTGAATGGTGATCGAATGACTAGTATACTCCCCATTTTTTAGTTTATTCCAAGTAGCCATTGCTCTTGGGGGCATTCCATAATCTTCTTTTTCCCAACTAGTCACCGTATCTGGTGGGCCAACAAGCTTTTCTAGTTCTTCGTAACTGGAACCGCCGGTGAAAGAATATTTCTCGTTATCGGCGTCGTAGTTCTCTGTTGCAACTTTTACCGAATCGTAAATACTTGATGTCCATTCTCCGGGAAATTCGGTTTTTTCTCCAGAATTTGCAGCATTAGGTTTAATTGGTTCGTATGTCGGTGTGCGAGTATCATTTATTTTTGTAACCAAAAAACTAAGCGGACCAATTAAGACAAAAATAGTCGAAAGAACCGACCAAATCAGAATTTTCGTCTTTTTCTTTTGGGGATTGAACGGCTCTTGAATTGGTTTTTCTGGTGTCTTCTTTCTTTGTTTTAAATAGAGCGTGCCACAGTAATCGCATTTCCAGCCATTTTCAACTTGATGAAATTTAGTACTTCCACAGTTCATACATTCTTTACTTTTCATGATAAAGTCCATCCGATCCATAATTTTCAGGAAAATCATCTGGATACTTGCCTAGTCCTGCGCGTGGATATTTTTCCGGTAATCGAGTAAAGGAGACATAGCGGACTATCGGCGTCACATATCCTACTTGATCATCAGTGAAATAGACATTAGGTTTTCCTTGTTTTTCATAAACGAATTGCTTCGTATAGCCTGCATAAGAATTATCTTGAACGAAGGCAATAAAAGCTCGTACTTCTCGCCAAGTCAGTTTGCCTTGCTGCCATTGTTCTCTAAGAATTTTGGCTTCGTAACTCACGGGGTTATTTTGATCATCAAACTCAAGGGTGAGATTTTTTTGAATTTCCTCTGAATTTGTGAGGATGTCATCAGGTTGTCCCCAAATGCGTATAATATCTGAACTTGAGTATTGATCAAAATTAGGACCATAAGCCGCAAGAAAACCTGCTTCGCGATAATAGGTGGTTACAGCGAATTCAGAGTCTGGATTTTCAATAATCATATCCTCTTTCGGTGCTGTTTTAAGTCTCTTATTTTTTAGTGACTCATGTTCCGCTTGGGCTTTCTTCAAACGCTCTTCGAAGTCCGCAGTTTTGTCTCCGCCGTATTCTTTGACGGATGCGCTAGCTAGTTTCAGTTCGGTTTGATTCAAAGAAAGTTCAGCAATTCGTACATTTCTTTCTGGATTTTTTAATTGACTAGCAGTATACGTTTCTTTCTCGGAGTTATCAATCACTGCGGGATTAGAATAAGAAGCTGTTTTTGTTGGTGTTTGCCCTTTCGTAATGACCAGAAAAAATCCGCTAACTAAAAGAAGGCCCAACATGATAAGCAAAGTAATCCGCATAATAGGCTTCTTTTTTTGCGGAAGGCTACTCGTTTTTTTCGGGTCCTCTTCAAATTCATAAACAGCATGACAATAATCACATTCATAGCCCTCTGCGGTTTTATTAAAGTGATTTCCACCGCAATATTTGCATACTAAACCCTTCATTTTTTCTCCTCAAACTTCTTTTTCATAAAAGTCATCTTCAAATAACTTGAATAAATGATAACACGGAGTAAATGGTGAGGAAAAGCACATAATGAAGGATTAAGGGAAAGTTTATTGTGGTCTGTCTGTCTTTGTTCAATGAAAATAATTTCTGTTTTTAGATAATATGTTCGTGTTTGACTATTATTTGAAAAGATGATAAATTTCAACTAGAGAATATTTTCTAATTATAGAACATAATTTCAAAAAAGGAGAGGGAGAGAAATGCTGGAAGTAGAAAAGAAGTCATTGGTAGAGTATGGAAAGAAGCTTATTTCCTCAGGGTTAACGGCAGGGACAGGGGGGAATATTAGCGTATATGATTCTGAGAAGAAGTTGATGGCTATTACACCAAGCGGAATCGATTATTTTGAGATGACTACAGAGGATATTGTCTTATTAGATCTTGAAGGGAAAGTGGTAGAAGGGACACGAAAACCTTCAAGCGAGTGGCAAATGCATTTAATCAATTATCAAAAACGTGGTGAGGAAGTTCGCGCGGTTGTTCATGCGCATTCAACATGTAGTTCCATCCTTGCTACGTGCCGTAAGGATTTACCAGCAAGCAATTATATGATAGCGATTGCAGGGGGGAGCGAGGTTCGCTGTTCGAAGTATGCGACGTTCGGGACAGCGGAATTAGCGGAGTATGCTTTTGACGCAATGAAAGATCGGTATGCCTGTTTTTTGGCGAATCATGGTTTATTAACTTGTGGTCCGACTTTGAAAGAGGCTTTTTCTATCGCTGGTGAAATCGAACGATTGGCTGGACTGCATATAGGCGCATCGTTACTAGGGGACCCAGTGATTTTAGATGATGCAGAGATGAAGAAGGTACATGAACAATTTCCAAGCTATGGACAATAAATAGCTTCAGATTAATCGGAGAAGAGGCGAGAAAATGAGTAAGGTAATTATCGTGGGTGATACATTTGTTACGGTCGATACAATGAGAAGAGCGGTGGAATCTATGCTCCTTCCAAAACCATTAGAGATTGTTGCATTGGAATGGTGTCCAGAAGATTCGCCTGAGATGTTTCAGCGAAACTTGAAGTTAATCGAGCAATACGGTCCTGAAGCAGTGCCTCCGCCTGAGGGAATCATGGAAGAACTGGTGGATGCAGACTATTTATTCGTTCATCTTGCACCGATTTCACGTAGGTTGCTGGAAAACGCGAAGCAGTTGAAATTAGTCGGTACTTGTCGCGGTGGAGTGGAACATATTGACATGGAAGCGGTGCACGAAAAAAGGATACCAGTTATTCATGTTATTCGAAATGCTGAACCAGTTGCAGATTACACACTGGGCTTAATCTATACAGTGACTAGAAATATCGCGCTTTCTCATGCGGCAGTGATGAAGGGTGAGTGGTCCAAAAAATTTCCGAATGATGGATACCGGACGACGCTTTCGAATCAAAGGGTTGGGTTAGTCGGGCTAGGTCATATTGGAAAAATGGTTGCCCAACGTTTAGTAAGTCTAGGAGTGGATGTCATCGCCTATGACCCGTTTATTGAACAGAAAAAGGTTCTTGAATCAGGACTGTCTTTAACATTCGTTTCTTTAGAGGAGCTATTTACAAAAGCAGACATTGTTTCGCTGCACATGCGTGTCATACCGGAAACGGAGAACCTAGTGGATGAATCAATGTTAGCGCTGATGAAACCTAGCGCTTATTTGATTAATACCGCAAGACCAGGAATATTAGTAAAGGAAGCGTTTATTGAAGTTTTGAAGGAGCGTAAAATTGCTGGGGCAGCGATCGATGTTGTTTGGGAAGAACCGATGGCATTAGATGATCCTTTGCGAGAATTGGATAATATAGTTATTACGTCACATATCGCAGGTGATACAGTCGATGCGATACCGAATTCACCGTTCTTGTTAGCGAAAACAGTAAATGACTATATAAAAACTGGAGTCAGTGAATTTATTATATAAATAAGCGTTTCTGAGAGGTTATTTCTCAGAGACGCTTTTGTGTTATACCCGATCGTAATCTTCTAAACGAATTTCCTCTAGTTCTTCTTCTTTGAAGCCTAAGTCTTTATCTATTATCTTTTCGACAGCTTTTATTAATGAAGCGGCATCTAGCCCGTATTTTTTTAATAAATATGGTTTTGATGCACCATGCGTCCATTCATCGTCAATTCCGACTTTAATCAAGGGTTTATGCAACTGATGTTCTAACATCACTTCGCCGACTGCGGTACCTAACCCGCCGATTTTCACGTGGTTTTCCATTGTAACAACACCGTGCTTTACTTTTTTGATAGATTCTACTACCAACGGATCGGTAAATGGTTTCAATGTTGTGATGTGAACATGCTGAACAGAAACTCCTTGCTTTTCCAACCATTGGGTGGCTCTCATAGCCTCTTCTGTACAGATGCTGCTGGAGAACAAAGCGACATCGGTTCCCTCTGAAATGACACGCCCCTTATTGAATTCAGTCGGCTTGTCAGGAGAGAATAGTCGCGGCATTTGTCCACGAAGCATTCGAACGTAGATAGGACCATTTACTTCTTTGCAGATGTCTAATGCGGATTCAACATCTGTCGCATCGCCACAGTCAAAAATTGTCATATTTGGAATGGTTCTTAAAATTCCGACGTCTTCGATGGATTGATGAGTGACACCCCCGGGAGTGGTAATTCCAGGAACAAATCCTAAAAGTGAGACAGGAAGATTTGGGTAGGCAATCGACATCTCCAATTGATCCAGCGGTCGACGATATAAGAAGACTGCAAAAGTGTGTAGGAAAGGACGGAACCCCTCTCGAGCTAAGCCAGCGGCCCAGCTTAACATGTTTTGTTCAGCGATCCCCATAGATAAGTATTTTTCAGGGAAAACTTTTGGGAACTCCTTTACCTCGCAAGAAGTACCAAGGTCGGCAGATAAAACTAAAACGTCCTCGTTTTCACGTGCAAATTTGATCATATTTTTTGAATGAACATCCGATTCGATTTTCATAATAAGACTCCTTTCTGATTTAGCTTACATTTCATTGTAAAATGTTTCGTATTTATCAAATTCTTCTCCCTGTTTTAACCGAACGAAATGCAAAATGGGTCTTCTTTCGTTTAAATAAGGGATTCCTTGCGTTGGATCAGTGTAGCAAAGGATAACTAGTGGTTTATTCTTTTCCCCTTTTTTTGTAGCTTCTTCAATAGCGTTGATGTCATGGCCATCGACAGAGACAGCTTTTGCTCCAAAAGCAGTGAAGCGATCCTCTAATGGTTCAATATTCATAACTTTTTTGGTTTCTCCTTCGACCTGCTGTCCGTTGATGTCGACTAATAAAACGAGATTATCCAATTCATAAAAAACAGCTGCCTGTATGGCTTCCCATAATTGCCCTTCTTCCATCTCGCCATCGGACATCATCACGAATACACGTCCTTCTTCCCCGCGCAATTTCCTTGCGTGAGCAGTTCCGCCTGCGACACTGATTGCCTGATCCAAAGTCCCAGCAGCATTTTCGAATCCTGGTGTGTGATTGGCTCCAATCATTTCCATTGAGTAACCGTCGCGGTTGAACATCTCCAAAGCGTCTTCGTCTAGGCGGTTTGCTTCGATCAAAGCTGCATATACGGGCGCAGCATAATGAGCCGGGGACACGAAGAACCGATCATAAGGAGCTTTTAATGATCCGTGATACTCAGCTCCTTGGATGTAATCCATATTGTCCTTCGAAGGGGTTCCTGGGAACTTTTCTGGTAGTCGGGGCGCTGTGCTTTCGCTAAGATTGAGCACGCGTAAGTAAAGCGTTGCGAAAAGTTCGGCTGAAGAGCAGGCTTGTGAAAGGTAACAGCCATTTCTTTCAAGTGTCAATTTCAGTACGTGTTTGCGAATGTTCTTTGCAGCTTTTTCTACATCGGCGATCGTATAATTATTTGCCATGATAAAACTCCTTTTTTATATAATTGTATTTATTTTTGACCATAATTGTTTTGATAGAAGTCATATACTTCAGAAGTATAGGAAGAGTCTAATGGTTTTAT
>OKVX01001289.1_pt1 | contig 10552 bp, 8 predicted proteins | sample 1606941 | NCBI WGS metagenome assembly OKVX01 (sample SAMN03281016, study PRJEB24777) | human gut metagenome | isolation source: fecal sample PR161 from 1 month old female Malay infant, caesarean... | reverse complement strand
ATATTTACATGTATTATTTTGATAATTCATTAGATGATGATTCTGATGATGATGGTTCTGATGAATAAAATAAAAGTGGAGTTTTTAAATTTAAAAACTCCACTTTTATTTTATTCTAATCCTCTATTAAACGATTTATCATATTAAAAATAGCTTCTGCACTATTAAAGTTCTCTGGAATAATTTCACTTGCTGGAATTTCAATATCATATTCATCATCAAGTGCACTCACTATTTCTATTACATCAAAAGAATCTAAAATTTCATCTTCAATTAATGAAGTGCAACTCTTGAAATCCACATCATCTCTTATATTTGTTAATAACTCTATTAATTTTTCCATAATCTTATCCTCGCATTCTTACTTTTAAATATTAATTATTTATAAGTATATTATTCTTTAACTTAACTCTATCAATTTTTCCATTCATATTTAGAGGCAATTTATCCTCTTTATAATAAACATTAGGAATCATATATCGTGGTAATTTTTTTATCAACATCTTATGCATAGCTTTTTCTTCAATATTACCAGAATATACTGCTACAATATGTTTATTATTTTCATCATATAAACAACAACACATTTCAACATATTCTAATGAATTTATTGAATTCTCTATTTCACCTAGTTCAATACGATTTCCCATATGTTTTATTTGAAAATCTTTACGTGACACATATACTAATTCATGTCTTTCGTTCCAATATACTAAATCCCCAGTACAATAAACTGTCTCTGGATAATTATTATTTAATGGATTTTGAATAAAAGCTTCTTTGGTCTTTTGAGGATTATTATAGTAACCACACGCTAAAAAAGATCCTCTTATTAGAAGTTCACCAACTTCTCCTACTTTTTCTACTAATCTTCCTTCTTTATTTATTACAATAGCATCAACATTGTCACATGGTTTTCCAATTGGTATTGGTTCATCATTACTAAAATCTCTGTCAACTACATAATATATGCCTATATCTGTAATTTCTGTGGGACCAAATAAGTTTGCATAAACAGCATCAGGTATGTATTTTTTCCAAATATTCAGCTGTTTTGTAGGCATTGTTTCACCTGCAAATAAAATAGTCTTTAAATTCTGCATATCTACTTCTTTTAATGCCCCTAAATTGGCAACTATTGATAATGCAGATGGAACCCAATAAATTGTATTTACTTCTTTTTCTTTCAGAAATTCTAATAACTTGACTGGAAATGAAAATAACATTTTAGGTATAATATGAAGTGTTGCTCCACTCAATATGGTTGAAAAAATATCTAATACCGACATACTAAAATAAAATGGTGTTTGATTACCAAATACAGTTTTTTCATTTATATTAAATGTTTTTATAACCCAATCAGCATAATCAATAACTGACCTATGGCATACAACAACCCCTTTTGGAATTCCTGTAGATCCACTTGTGAATAAAATATATAGCGGATCTGTATCTATCATCTGATTTCTTGCACTATTTAGTTTTTCATCATTAGGATCTAATTGGCTTATTTCATCATACGATAACTTAAGACAATTAGTATTTAACAAATCAAGATATTTTTTAGTTTTGTCATCATATATAATAACTTCAGGATTAAGTGTATTTAATATTATATTTATTCTATCTATTGGCATTTTCGAGTCTAATGGTACATAGAAACCTCCTGAGTATGCTGCTCCCATGAAAGCAGCTATATTTCTAGAGTCTTTTTCCATATATACTACTATAGGCTTACGTGCTCCAACCCTTTCAAGTATAGAACTTCCTATACTTTTTGCACATCTCACCAATTCATTATATGTAATTTCATAATTATTGTCTGAGAATGCTACTTTATCTGGAAATTTTTTTTGAGTTTCCTCTAAATATGATAAAATACTTTTATTCATTACAATTCTTCATCTCCATATTAATTTTAATTACTTTTTAAATTCCTGCTCATAATAATGTGAATATTTAACCTTTGATCCAACTTCTCTAGTATTTACTCTTATCTTATAATCAGATAATACTGGTTTTTCTATTGTTAAATTAGGATCAATCTTATAATCACGTATGACTGTACTTTTATCGCTCTTAGGATCAATTAATACAAATTGATACTCAGGAGTAACTTGTCCTCCATGAAATGAATCTGCTTTAATATCAATTTTGTTTCCACTTATTTTATTCGTAAACCATGTATTAGTAATATAATTTATAGAATTTATATACTCTTCACTAGTATAAAAATATTTACTCATATCTTCTCCTGAACTTCTTAATTTTAAAAATTCTGCAAGTGAATAACTAAATTCATCTGCACCATTACTATTCAAATGATATTCATCTATAAAATATTCGCTCTTTGATTTGAAAATTTCTGGTTTTATTAAATTGTAATCATAGTAATCTATACCCTGTTCTTTTGCAATTTCACCTATTTTCTCACTAAATTTAAAATAATTTTTCTCTTTAAACATTCTATGAGTAGGTAAAGGCGTTTGAATGAGTATTAACTCTGCATTATTTTCTTTGCAAAGATTTACAATCATTTTAAAATACTCAACATTTTTACTTTTAATTTGATTTAAATCAGTATTTGTTATTTTCATTACACCAAGTTTATTATCATTTAAAACATTTTTAGAATCCTTAGCATCCATTTTTAAAAATCCTTTTCCTACATATCCTGAATCACTTTTTTTATATGAGTCTAATATTGTTTGAGTTGGATAATTTATATAATTAGGATCCATTTTCCCTTTTATATTACTTAATATACTTAATATACTTGATATACTTGATAAATAAACAGGACGCCATATAAATATTTTATCTAAATAAAATCCTTCTTGAGTAAAGTCTTCAAAAAATTGAATTTTAGAGCTCAACGATTTTATATATGGTGCTACCCTTACATATGAACTCCTATCTTCTGACTTAGCTATATAATCCATTATATCAGTATTTAATATAACTAATTTGGGCTTTTGATATTTAAATAGTTCTTTCAATGAACAGTATGTTCCTAAATATCTTTGGCTATCAAAAGAGTAATCCATTGTACTACAATTTAGCTTTTCATCCATAATATACGGATTAATTCCTCTTACTGAATATGATGATCCTGCAAAAACCATATCAGCATTTGTTGTTTTCGCATACATTTCCTTTAGAACACTTCTAGGTTGAGTACTTTTAGGCACAACAGCAAATATTATAATTTCATTTAAAATCACAAATATAACCAAAAACATTATAGCTCTAAACCATGCCATTTTAGAATTGTGCATACATAAAACCTCCTGCTGAATTTGCTGATTGATACGCTAATCCAATAATCATAAAAATAAAGATGTATAGAATTCCCCATCTAAATACCAAATTTTGTTTGGATAAACTTTCTCGTATTTTTATTCCATTCTCCTGCATCAAACTAACGGCAAATAATATAATAGTAGTAATTAACAAAATTTTAAAATCTTTTGATTCTAGCCCAAATGTCAACATTGTTCCATCAAACACTTGTCCAATTCTTAGATTTGTAAATGTAATATATAACATATGGAAAGATTCCTTAAGTCCATTAGCTCTATCAAAGTACCATCCTAAGTTTATTATAAAAAATGTCCTTAGAATTCTAAATAAATGATAAGAGAAACATTCTGTATTTATTTTAAATACCTTCTTTATCCATACATATACTGGTTCTAAAAGAGCACTTATTGCAATAATTAATCCATTATACAATCCCCATGCTACATAATGCCAATAAGGACCATGCCAAATCCCTACTATAATGAATACAACAATATTAGAAAGAGCTACTGGTAAAACTTTAGAAAATTGTTTTCCTAAATATTTCTTGGATTTTTTACTTATTTTAGACATAGTTTTTGTTAACGCTAATGGATAAAATACATAATCCCTCATCCATAAGCCTAATGTAATATGCCATCTCCTCCAAAATTCTGATAATGAAACTGAAAAATAAGGACGTTTAAAATTAGGTAACATCTTTATTCCGAATAATTCTGATATCCCCATTGCCACATCAATTCCTCCAGAAAAATCACAATACTGCTGTAATGAATAAAATAAAATTCCTGTAACTATAACTCCACCACCATAATTATTATAATTATCAAATACTTTATTTACTATAACAATAGCTCTATCTGCTATTACCATTTTTTTAAATATTCCCCATAATATCAGTTGTAGACCATATTGAAACTTCTGTAAATCAAATGCTCTATCTTGATATAGTTGATTAGATAGTTTATCAAATCTGTTAATAGGCCCTTGTATTATCTGTGGAAAAAAGCTTATAAATAATGCAAATTTAGCTAAATTTTTTTCTGCTTTATACTTTCCATTATAAACATCAATTAGGTAAGCAACCGCTTGAAAAGTATAAAACGATATTCCAAGTGGTAATAACAAGCCTAATTTGATTGGTTCAAATTTTTTTTCTGAAACGATATTAAAAATCGAAGTTATATTTTCTGAAGTAAAATTAAAATATTTCAAAAATGCAAGAACTCCAAAATTTAGAAATAAAATAATCCAAAAAACCTTCTTTTTATTTTTTTTTGCAATTTCTTTTATTTCCTTTTTGCTTATAGATGAATTCTCTGATTTTTTTAATTCTTCTAAATCAAAATTTTTTTTATCCTCAATTTTATTTATGTAAACTGCTCCACCCCATATTGTTATAGTCGTACTTAATATAAAAATCATATTTTTTATTCCAGAGCAACAATAAAAAATATAACTTCCTATTAATAAACATACCCATTGAATTTTTTTGGGTAATATGTAATATGCTAACAATAACATTGATAAAAAAATCCAAAATTTTAATTGTAAAAACGTCATTTTTATATCTTTCCTTTTATATTATTTTTCAAAAACTCTCTTGTAATATTTTAACTTATTATTATGTTTTTATCAATTTATATATATTTTAAATTAAATATATATTTTTAAATAAATTACTATATTTTTAATTTATTTTTTCTTATTATGTTTAATATATTATTATAAATACTATTAATCAGTATAATTATTATAAATTTTTAAGTTTTTTATATATTTATATGTCAATTTAAGGTATAAAAATAGGCAGTTAAGATTGGAGAAATTCTTAACTGCCTATTTTTTATCTTCATAGTATTTATTTTTAATTTACACTATACATATTATCATAGTATTTTTCATACTCACCAGTAACTATTTTTTCTAGCCACTCAGTGTTATCAACATACCATTGAATAGTTTCTTTAATTCCTTCTTCAAAAGTATACGAAGGTTTCCAACCTAATTCGGTAGTAATTTTTGTATTATCTATTGCATATCTTCTATCATGACCTGGTCTATCTGCTACATATTCAATTAAGTCTTCATTCTTATTAAAATTAGCAATAATAAGTTTAACTATATCTATATTAGCTTTTTCATTATTTCCACCAATATTATATACTTCACCATTTTTTCCATTATGTAAAACTGTATCTATAGCTCTACAGTGATCTTTTACATGTAGCCAATCTCTAATTTGCATTCCATCACCATATACAGGTAGCTTATTATCCTTTTGACAATTATTAATCATAAGAGGAATAAGCTTTTCTGGAAATTGATATGGTCCATAATTATTCGAACAACGTGTTATATTAATAGGTAATCCAAATGTATTACTATATGCCCTTACTAACATATCTGCACTTGCTTTTGATGCAGAATACGGACTATTAGGCGATAATGGAGTAGTCTCCATAAACATTCCTGTTTTTCCCAAAGCACCATAAACCTCATCTGTTGAAACTTGAAGGAATTTCACTCCATCTTTGTATTCATTGCTATATTTATCATCCGGACTAATTTTCCAGTTATTTTTAGCAATATCTAATAAATTTTGTGTTCCTAATACATTTGTCTCAATAAAAATTTCGGGATTTGTTATACTTCTATCTACATGAGATTCAGCAGCAAAATTTACAACTGTATCAATTTTATATTTTTTAAATAATTTATCTACCGACTCTTTATTACATATACTTTCCTTAACAAAAGTATAATTATCATAATTTTCTATATCCTTTAAATTCTCTAAATTTCCTGCATAAGTCAATGAATCTAAATTTACAATATTGTAATCATAATTATTCAACATATGTCTAACAAAGTTTGAACCTATAAATCCGGCACCACCAGTTACCAATATATTTTTCATTTTATACCTCCCTAGATATACGCATTAAATATTTCCCATAATCGGTTTTAATCATAGTCTGTGCTAACTCTATCAATTTTTCTCTTGATATATAGCCTTGACGGTAAGCTATTTCTTCTATACAAGAAACATACAATCCCTGTCTCTTTTGAATTATAGATACAAAATTAGAAGCTTCAAGTAAACCTTCATATGTTCCAGTATCAAGCCATGCCATACCACGCCCTAATAGTTCAACTCTTAACTTTCCACGTTTCAAATATTCATTATTTACTGAAGTAATTTCTAATTCACCTCTATCTGAAGGTGTTATACTTTTAGCTATTTCTACAACATCATTATCATAAAAATATAATCCTGGTACTGCATAATCAGACTTTGGGTTTTCTGGCTTTTCTTCTATAGATATAACATTATAATCTTTATCAAACTCTACAACGCCAAACGCTGTTGGATCAGGCACATTGTATCCAAATATTACTGCACCTTCATCTAGATTTGCAGCTCTAACTAATGAAGGAGAAAAATTTCTCCCATAAAAAACATTGTCGCCAAGAATTAAACATACATTATCATTACCTATAAAATCTTCACCTATTATGAATGCTTCAGCTAATCCATTAGGTTCCTTTTGTACTTTATAAGATAAATTCAAACCATAATTACTTCCATCACCTAAAAGTTCTTGAAATGATTCTATATCTCTATCAGTTGAAATAATTAGTATCTCTCTTATTCCAGATAGCATTAATACTGACAATGGATAATATATCATTGGCTTGTCATATATGGGTAATAATTGTTTTGAAATTGATTTTGTAACTGGATATAATCTTGTTCCAGATCCACCAGCTAATATAATTCCTTTCATACCTTAATCCATCCTTACTTATCTAAAATAACACTGCATATATAATCGACTTCTTCAATTGATAAATCTGCATATAATGGCAACGTCAAAACCTTATTTGATATGTCGTATGCAATAGGTGTTGGCTGAATTTCAAATTTATCTTTATATACTGAAAATTCAGATGTTATTGGATAAAAATATTTTCTTGCAAATATCCCGTTGCTTTCAAGTTTTTCGCAAACTTCATCACGTGAAAGTCCAAACTTACTCTTATCAAATACTACTGGCATATATGCATAATTACACTTTACGCCTTCTTTTTCTTTATTAAGAATTATTCCATCAATTCCATCTAAATTTTTATGATACCTTTCAGCTACTCTTCTTCTTTTAGCTATTTCTTCTTCTATATGTCTAAGATTGCAAATTCCCATAGCAGCATGAAATTCTGTCATTTTAGCATTTGTTCCTATTTTTTCAGCATCTTCTTTTCCATACATTCCAAATTGTCTCCAAGAAGCAAATTCTCTTGCTAATGACGAATCTGAATAAGTTAATGCTCCACCTTCTACTGTATGAAAAACTTTTGTTGCATGAAAACTAAACATAGATATATCCCCTAGGTTACCCACTGGAATCCCATCAACAGTAATACCAAATGCATGTGCTGCATCATAAATTACTTTTAGATTATACTTTTTAGCAATTTCATCAATTTTTTTATAGTCACATATATTTCCATAGACATGAACAGGCATAATTGCCGATGTTTTCTCATTAATCAATGACTCTATTTTATTTACATCTATTGTATATGTTTTAGGATCAATATCACAAAATACTGGAGTTAATCCACAATGCACAATTGCTTGAGTTGTAGATGCAAATGTAAATGGAGTAGTTATTACTTCACCAGTAAGACCTAATACGCTTATAGCCGCTTCTAATGATAAATGACCATTTGCAAACATATCTATATTGTTTACTCCTAAATAATCACACAATCCTTGTTGTAATTTTTGATGCTTTGGACCTGTATGTGTTAACCACCTTGTTTCCCATATTTCTTTTATTTCATCAATGTACTCCTCAATTGGTGGCATTGATGATTTAATTACGCTTATTTTTTTATCTAACATTTCTCACAACTCCCCTATTTATAATAAATTTTACTATTATTCTTAATTTGTTCAACTAAATTAGCTTGCAACATAATTTGTTTAAAATTATCTTCCAAAATCTCATTATTATTAATCGAATCATAAAAATGGTTGATTGATTTATAAAATTGATCATCACAAGATATGTCTATTTTAGAATTCACACCATTAACTGTTAAATTTATTTCTGGTTCTAAATCAGCAGGAGCTGTGAAAATACGTGGTGCTACTATCTCTCCATTACTTCCCCAAATTTCCACTTCACACTTATATGAATTATCCATTCCAAATGAAATTTGAGCTACATTCCCATTTTCATTTTCAAGAGTTGCATTCCCATAAATATCCACTTCTTTTTCTTTATCCATATAAAGTGTACTTGTAGATACTTTTGATTTTTCTCCTAATAAGCTGCTTACAAGCTTTATTGGATATCCGCCACAATCTAGTAAAGCACCACCACCAAGTTCTTTATTATATCTAAAATCTTGTTGTCCTCTATGTGGAAATCCAAAACTTGCTCTTATTAATCTAATATCACCAATTGAATTTGTATCTAATATCTCATATATTTTTTTTATCTGATTATGAAACATAAACATATAATTTTCATGTATTGCTAATTTCTTATTTTTAGCTATATCAATTAGTTTGCATGTATCAACATGCTCTGTAGTAAATGGTTTTTCCAACATAACATGCTTTCCTGAATTAAGAGCTCTTTCTGCCCATTCATAATGAAGTGCTGGTGGTAACGGTATATATAAAGCATCTATCTCACTACTATTAATAGCACTCTCATAACCATCAAATACTTTTCCACCATAGTTCTCTATAAACTTATCTGCTTTAGCAACATCTCTAGTAGCTACTCCTACATATGTAAAATTACTATTATTTTTAAGTGCAGGAAGAAATCTACGAAATGCTATTTCTGATGTACCTAATATACCAATTCTAATCTTATTCATAATTATATCTCCAATAATGATAATAAATTTCTTAACTGAATATTTAAACAGTTATTTACTTGTACCAAACTATTTAGCGTTTTATAGTCAACCCAGAAATAACCTTCTGGAAGTTTAGACAATCTTTCCACTTTTTGTTCACCCAAATCGATTACTATATTTTTATTCTGTTCACAATAAAATCGTCCACCCTCTTCTGATAATAAAACATCATGTTTAATATAGGACTTCTTGTTATATAATTCAAAAAATATGCTATCTATATCGTTTATATCCTTTTCATCGTAATTAGCCTCTAACTGCACTGTAGGCCCAAGTTCAATATAATCAAAACACCCAACTTCTTCTTTACAGTGAATTAAGAACTTCTTTATACCATCAAACTCACAACATATGAGACCAAATATTGCTTCTCCTATTGCTTCAAATAACGGTTGTTTCCAATGAGTAACTTCTCTTCCTTCAATCTCTATATCACAGAAAATGACTTTAAAACTATTTTTATTTTTACATACTATTTCATTATCACGTATATCCCAATTATTAAGAGATTTTAAAGAAACAATATTATATTTATAGTTGGAAAACATCTTTTTATTATTTATGTAATTGTATATTTTAGGAATAACACTTTCCTCATCATTAAACATTGAATAATATAATGACTTATCATTAAAATATTTGTCAACTTTTTTTCGATCATTTTTATTAATACTACTTAAAGGAATACATGATAAAACTGTACGTGTATCCATATTAACTAAATTATCATACTTCATTAATTCCTTTATTTGACCTAATGTCATCCACTTATGATTAGGTAAAACTTCTACCTCTTCATTAACTTTTATTATTATATTTCTATTACGCTTTTTATAAAATCTAGAAGATTGTTCAGACTGTATTTGATCAACTATTATCTGATATTTATCTGAATTTATAAAATAATCTAAATAATCTGGTTTTCTACCACCATGCACTTGCATAAAATTACTTTTTGTTGCTTGAATAGTTGGCGATATTTGAACCTTATTTATATTTCCTGGTTCTATTTTAGCCTGCATCAAAAAATATAATACTCCATTAATTTCCTTACATAAAATACCTAGATAACCTATTTCATTTTGTAATATTATCGGCTGTTCATTAACTACAATATCATTTTCAATCATATTTAAACCTACTATATTGAAAAAGTTACCTGTACAATTTTTTATTATGCCATTTTCTTTATCATAATTCCAATAATCACATTCTTTAAATGAAATCCTATTTATATTTACTCTAATATTTTTATTTTTTTCAATTATCCAATCAAGAATTTTTTTAGTAGTATTTATACATT
>OKVX01001285.1_pt1 | contig 10575 bp, 13 predicted proteins | sample 1606941 | NCBI WGS metagenome assembly OKVX01 (sample SAMN03281016, study PRJEB24777) | human gut metagenome | isolation source: fecal sample PR161 from 1 month old female Malay infant, caesarean... | reverse complement strand
ACCTCAACCTCCTCACTGCCGTTATAGGCGGCACCGATGGTTTTGGTCCGCAGCAGTGCGGCAGCAATTTCCTGGCTCTCCCCGCCTTCAACGCAGACATACACACTGTGCGGTACAAGTGTGATACCGTCCGCTGCCATCGGGGTATTGGTATAATTTTCCCGGTATACCAGAGAGCGGACACCCTCCAGCTCATACAAAGCGGAGGTCATGGCCTCACCGACACTGACCGTATTTTTTGCCAGTGTCAGTTTACGGCGGCGGCGGGACTGTAAATCAGACTCCGCAATCCGGCCGGTAACCGCACCGGTCGGGTTAGTCACCGTCTCCCATCCGAGAACAGAACTGGCCACCGTCATCATCTGCCCGGCCGGACACTCCACGGGACCGGTTTCAACTGCACGCATATCGCCGCTGACAGTCCCGTTTTTACCGATAATCAGCGATTTTGTGGTGAAAAACGTGTCACCGGCCAGTGTTTCTGCCTGTGCCCCTTTCGGAATGATAGTGCCCGGCACACCGCCGAACTGTACCTGCGTCAGAATCGAGCGGGTGGCATCCCGGCGCTCCCCTCCCATCAGTGCCCAGATAGCATCCAGAAACACGCCTCCGGCAAGATCCGGGTTTATCTGATTTGCCAGTTCCGCATTATTACGCACAATGGCATCACGATTCTCTGTTTCCATCGTGATCAGCACCCCCTGCGGGGTTTCCGGCGAAATATCCAGATCCTGACCAAACACCGCCTTAAACTCATTTTCAACGGCTGTGCGCTGCTCAGCAGTATCCGGGATAATCACGCCGGATGAGGTAATATAGTTATATTCAGCCATTTAACCTGATACTCCCGTATTCAGTTTGTAAAACAGCGGTATAGCTCAGATTGTTATCTTTCAGCGTGGCCGTGAATGAAATCACTTCTGTGACCTGCGGGATCTCCCCTATCCGTTCACGGAATGCGGTTTCAAACACCGGCAGATCCGCCTGCCGTCCGAACGTGGTTTTCCAGTACGGAATGCCCTTGTCCTGCTTATGCAGCATTTCGCCGCGTAGTGCTTTGATATACTGAGCACAGCTGTTTTTTACTGCCTGTTCATCGCGGGCGATGGCGAGATTACCATCTCCCCCGGTGAACAGATCATTATTTTCACTGACATCAAATGTCATCATAGCGTTTCTCCTGAATCCTCATGTCCGCGCTGAATTCCGCTGTGTTTGTGGGTTGAACCGATGTCTTTGCCGTTGTGTTTCAGGGTGCCGCCCGACGCATTACTGTCACCATTCACAGCGTGATTACCGTTAATAGTCACATTCCCGGCATAAATGGTTTCCGGTGCATTAACCTCAAACAACGGTGTATCCAGTACGGCTTTATCCCCGTGCAGCGATAAACACACAGCACCATCCGCAGACTGCACCACCAGGGCATCCGTATTTTTGCCGTCGATTACCCAGCCTTTGAGTGTATCGGGAAAAAACATGGCATCACTGAATGTGTGCAGACGTGCGGTATTGGGTTCGTCTTCCAGTCCGCCGCGCTGGAAAATCAGGCTGATATCCCGGTCATTGGCTTTCAGCCAGCCGAAATCCCCCGGTTTTACCGGCATGCGGATAAAAAAACCGCCGCCGCCGAAACGAAACACCGGTATATTAGCCAGCGCACCGCGCCCGACTTTCTTTCCGGCGGTCGTCACCATCATCACCAGCGGTTTCACCACGGCCCGGTTACTGGTGTCGTCATAACTGACCACCGTGGCCGGCAGCATGTCGTCAATATTCATCAGCAGACTGCGGAACGCAGCCGCAAACTGCCCGGCCAGACTGCCGTCACTGGCCATATCACTATTAGGTTTATTCATGGTTTTGCCCGTGTCGTCAGGCCCGTTTGCAGGTTGCCGTATAAAAAAAGGCATCCTCATGTGAGGCGATATCGAATTTCAGTTGCTCGATGATGTAATCCCCGTTCAGCGAAGGGTTGAATTTGCTGTTCAGCCGCAGCATACCGCCGAGGCAGGATTCACCGTCGATCAGATATGACACTTCAAGCCCTTTCTCTGTCGCTTTCGGGATCCCGATCATGCCGGTTTTCTGACTCAGAATACGCAGTTTGCCGGACAGCGCTTTATCCCTGTCTTTCACATACAGCACATCGTCATCAATAAAGGCTTTCACATTCCCGGCGTCCTGCAGCCGCTCAATCTGCTTCAGCGCGGGACCGCAAAAATACCAGTTAGCGACATTTTTATCGGTCGCCTGGAAATCCAGTGAAACATGGCAGTCTTTTGCGATTTTTGCAGCGATCTCACTCATTTTTGACATCGCCTGCCCCCCGGAAGTCACAATATCGCGGGTGCCGGCATTGCCGGTTTTGGCTTTCAGCGTCAGTGTCACATCCGGCGGTGACGCAATTTCCGCGCTGACAATATCGCCGGTAAAGATGCGGAATACGCCGGTACTGCGCCGCCCGGCTTCCAGAATGATCCGGTGTGGTGTTTTGCTCTCCGTAAAGGGACTGGTTTCCGTCAGCAGCATGTTGCGGGTTTGTGTATTCAGGCCATCAATGCTGAATGAACAGTCATTCTGTAACGGATTGGCGTATTTCGTGCCCGAAGCATGCATACGCATGCCCTCATACCATTGCAGACGACCGTTAACCTCGATGGCGCAGCGGATCCTGCGTAAGTCAATCATCATCCCCCCGCCAGACCAGTGTCTGTGTTTTTCCGAACTGTTCCCACCAGGGCAATGCGTCCCCGCCGGTCAGTAACGTAAAATTGCGGCCTGACGTAAGATAGCGGTACGGGATCAGCGGCTGCTCCGGCAGCATCCGCATCCCCTGCACAACAATCTCATCATCGCAGCGGATATCACAGCACATCACTCCGTGCGCGGTTTTGATTGTCAGTTCCCATTCCTGTTCATTCAGCGTGACCCGCAGGCGCTGATTCGGCACGGTATTCAGTGGTATAATTTTCATTTGCCCCCCGGTTTACCGGCAGCCCCGCCGGCAAGTTTTACGGCAACAGAACTTTTTTTCGCCGGTAGCGGTGCCGCCGTCTGAGCCTGCACTTTGCCGCTGTTCACTGTGCTGCTCTGTTTTTTCTTCACCACCTTGCGCGGCGGTAGTTCGCCGTATTCCGGTTCAATCACCCGCCACTCGGTAAAGGTCAGCGAGAGGCTGAGACCATCAGCCATTTCCGGATTTTCATCATGGGTAAAAGAGGTGATCAGCATCGGCCCGTAGGCTCTCACCCTGGTCTGAATACACACCAGCTTGTGATAGTCATACGCCTGCTGCATTGCCTTAAACTCATCTTCTGTTTCGCCGGTGAGCATTAAATCCATACTGATAGTTACCGCATTAACCACGACATGATCACTGCGGGTACACCGCCGTTCAGTTCGAACGCATTCTTTTGTGCATTAAAAGTGAGATAACTGCCCGCGAACTGCGGCTCACTCTCAGCATTCAGTTTTGCCTGGATCAGTGAGGCAATATCGGCATAGGATTTGGCCGCCGCTAAATCCAGATCCTTATAGTTTTTGGTGGTCTGACCGATGGTTACGGACAGTGTGCCGTCGGTGACGGCAGTCAGATCAGCCAGCGCGGCCGCTTTGATACCGAACAGTGCCGGTGTGCGTCCGACCGGCGCGTATGCGGCAATCTGCAGTTCTTTCGGTTTACTGACCGGTGCCGGACTGACATAACTGAAATACTGACGGGCAAACTGAGCTTCCGGTGAATCCGCCCCCAGCAGTTCATCAACCTGACCCGGCGCAAATTCAAGGACATGACCAGCCGGAATTTTCGGATCAGCAGAGAATAACCGTGCGGTCAGCTTACGCTCAGGCACAGCAGAAGCGCCGATGACCGCAGAGGCGATATCGACATAACGTGTTTGTTTTATTGGCATAGTAAAACCTTATATGCAGTAAATATCCGGGAACAGCGCTGAAACAACGCCGGTCTCCGGGCGGAGTGTACGGGTAAACGTCACATTGAAATCAAAAGAAGGTGCCTGTCTGTAATGCCCCTGGTCATCAGCCAGATACGGCACCCGGATAGCACCGGCGCGCTGAACGCCGACTCCCTGTTTATTCAGCACACCGGTAAAGGGCAGTGAATTCACAATCATCCTGACTGCGGCCACAATATCACCGGCGGTATTTGTCTGAGATTCAGTAATAAACCCCTGAACCCGGTATTTTTTTTCAGTTATCTGGCTTTCGGTATGATTGGCATTCTGCCCGCGGACGGCATAACTGCGTTTCTGCCATCCTGCCGGTGTCTCACCAACAGGATAAAAGGCAATAAAATCCTCTCCGGAGATATGATTTTCCGGAAAGAAACCCGCCTTAACGCCCGTGGTAATACCGTGATTTTTCAGCTCAGTAACCAGCTGGTTATAAATAATTAATTCAATGTCTTTATCATTCATTCTTACCTCAGTGCCTGTGAATACTCTCTGCCTCCTGTCCGGCCATAAAAAAGCCCTGCTCACAGGCAGGGCTGAACACACCATATTTCGGTGCAGTGATATAATGACAGATAAATAATGATTTAATTTCCGTCAGGAAACCGTATATTAATGGTATCCGCCATATACCATAAAACCGGAACCGACATCATGGATAACGATTACAACAGTAAATCAACACAGGAATTGGCTGATGGTTTAGCGCTGTACCTGAAACAAGGTTATATCAACCCGTTATATTTCAACTGGGATTGTGAAGACGAGGGTGCAGAAGAAGCGGGTTTTTATCTGGATGCGCTTTCTGTACGTGACCCTGATTTATCCTGTGAATTCCGGAAAAAAATAATGGAATCGCCGGTAATCAGTAATGATTATTTTAAATCCCAATGTATGGAATATTTACTGTTGTCATCAAATAAACACCGTGAGTATGTTATTCAGTATTTATCCGGCCATTACGATGTATTACCGGTTTCTGTGCTGCAAAAAGCGATGTTTTATTTTTATTGTGCAAAGCGTGATCCTGATGACAATGATATTGTTCCGCATTCATTGATAGTAAAACTCAAATCCCGCTATCATACCGTTAAAGATAACAAAGACGTCATGGCTTATGAACTGACTGAACTGAAAGAAACCGGCGACGACTTTTGCGCGGCATATCCTTCACCGTAAGATGCAATTCGTCATTTTTTACAGATTAGCATGCCGTTTGCGGCCGCACCAATGTGCTCCGGACATCAGGATAGGCTTTATATAAACTATCCATATCCAGTTGCACTGCCAGTGTTTCCAGACAACCAAAAATAAAACTTTCCGCGCTCTGTACCTGTTTACGGATTTCATCCTCGCGGACTTTATATTTACGCCCGATCGCCCGCTTGCTCATCCCTTTCACGTAATAATCCGTAATATAGTCGCGCTCACGTTCCAGACCGGCCGTACCCAGCATAGATACACAACGGTCGATAACCCGGCCATCCTCATCGCTGCATGAGGGTCTCTGTTTACTGCTGTTCTGAGCAAGTTCCCGGAATCCGGATGAAACACGGGCCCAGCCCATGCCCGCACAGTGACCACCCGCTGCCCAACCGCCCCAGTGCAACAGTATCGTCTGAATGTCTCTGCTCATAATATTCACCTGTATAGTATCCGTATTTATTTCTCGGTATCAGCTACTCTTCAGTGCCCGCTCAGGTCGCCGGGACACTGACAGAAAAAGCCCGCCCGAGAGGGGGCTGGATAAATATACAGTATTTTTATGGATGCTGTTAATCTGCTCCGGAAATAACAGGGAGATTAGCCTTGTGAATATCCGGAGCAACTATCAGTGAAACACAGAATTAGTGGTTATCTGACGGTGAAATAACCTTCACGCCTTTTATTGCCGTCACATCGATTAATACCGGTGTATGGTGATGTCCGGTTTCGGCATAAAACATTTCGCCGGTAACAGAGACCTGCTGATTAAGATAACGCTGGTTTTTGCTGTAAAAATCACCTCTTACAATCAGCTGAAACTGGTCATTACTGCCCCAGTCCGGACTGTCTTTTATACAGGTCAATGGTGCTTTGGTAAAAAGAACCCAATACGGTTCCGGTTCATCACCCTCTTCCACGCTTTCATAATTTGGCGGCCCCGGAAATACAACACGTTTCAGCGTACCGGTTAATGTCACCTGCTGCCCGTCCTCATAGCATGTCTGCGCTGATGCCGGTTTTTTACTGTCCGCAATATTCCGGAACAGCACAGATGATTTTTTATACCATTCCAGTTGGCATGCTTCTGTATCGCAATTCTGTAATCTCAGTTTCCGGTTTTCTCTGACTGTTTTTTTAAACTCATCACTGTTTCCGGTGATTTTTTTTGCCTGCAGGTAATCTGCATATAATTCATCATCTGCCTGAGATAATGACGGACTATCGCACACCAGTTTTTCTGTTTTACTCTGTGCTTTACTGCAATCAAAGCTGACTGCAAAAGACGCAGATGAAAAGAGCAAACAGGATATAACCACCACTTTTTTCATACCAGACCTTCTGTTTCCCGGTGACAGCTTACAAAGATAAAAACCAGACATCAGCGGCTGTTATCCCTTAACTCTCCGTTATTGTGCCACAGGATAAATCACATTTAACGCAGGTCAGGTCACAGATAATATCCGTATGATTTATTTTTAAGCATGGATACCTTATCATAATGACTACCTAAAAAAATCAAGCTGCCGATTAGTTTTGGTAAGTAATGACACTTATGTTAAATTGCCTGTATCACCTCAGTTCACGGGAAAGAGACAGCATGTCTGACATAACCAAAATCATCATTGCCGGTCGTAACATCAGCGGTTTTGGCGGCATGGAAACCGTATTCAGTACATTCAGCAGATTACTGACTGAATCCGGGAAAAACTATCAGATATCTTTCGTCTTTTTTAATGAACTGAATAATAGTGTTGACGATACATGGCTCGGTAATAACCCGTTTACACGTTTCAGTTCATCACTAAAAAACGGGAAGCTGAAGAGAGTTTATTTTGCCTGTAAGTTCGCTTCTGTTATTAAAAAAATCAATCCGGATTATGTCATTGCCTTTGATTCTGTTGGTTGTTACATCTCAAGACTGGCTTTGCGCTTCGCATTTAAAAAAATTCCATTGTTCTCGTGGAATCATTTCTCTGTCACCGGTTCATATAAAGCAAAATATATCAGACTCGCGGATAAACACCTGTCCATCAGTAGTGGCATAGCAACTCAGTTATCAGGAATGGGTATCAATCCTGCAGACATTTATACGATCTACAACCCGGTTCCGGAACAGTTTAAAACAATCACCTGTGGCAATACGATAAATTTTTTATATGCCGGTCGCTTAATGTGCGGAGGACAAAAAAACCTGAAGGAGTTATTCAGCGCATTATCTGGTGTTCATGGTGACTGGAAACTGCATATCGTCGGCTCCGGTGATGACTCTGAAATAAAAACATTAACCAGCCTGGCTCACGATTTAAAAATAGACGATAAAATCATCTGGCATGGCTGGCAATCAAATCTGTGGAATTATATAGAGAAAGAGATAAAAAATGTCTCTGCACTTCTTTTAACATCCACATACGAAGGATTACCGATGGTGCTGTGTGAGGCAAACAGCTATGGTATTTATACTGTCAGCTCAGATTGTCCGACAGGACCCGCAGATATTATTCGCCCATATGTAAATGGTGAGTTATATCCTGCCGGTGATAATAAAAAGCTCACCGTTATTCTGAATAAAATCGTTTCCGGGGAAACAGAAATAAATCATACCGTGATAAAAAACTCCATTTCACCGTTTTATGAAGATAAATATCTTGCAAGGGTTTCGGATATATTTAAATGATAACTCTACATTTTTCAGCCACAAACAGCCGATACACCATCAATAGTTATTTAGTATTCATAAATTCACATGACAATATCACAATATTATTTCACTATCACTGGCACTCAGCCCATTGCTCAGTGGTTTTAGTTTTGAAATCTGAAACAGCGTATTCTTTATAATCCACTGACATGACATAAACAGTTTTATCATCCTGCTCAAAGTAATAACCATTCTTTTTTGTTTTCATCTTCGGACTGGAGATTTTACTGCCGTCGGGCCTGAACGCAGTGAATGCTGAATTGCTCAATGATACCGTGGAGTGAAATCGGCCTTGCATAGGGCCCATGGCATCACCAACGATCACAGCCTTAGAATAAATACAATTATAAGCAACACCAGAACCGATTGAACCGCCACTGCCAGAAGACCTGCCAGCCAATGATGCCGCGCTTACTCCGCCTGTTGCTGTTGCTGCCGCTGTTGAGCCGTGCAGGGATTTTTTACTATTAGCTGATATGGATTTATTACTATAATTCTTTGTGCTGTAACTGTTTGCTGTTCCTATCCTGCAAACTTTGTTTGCTGATATACATGAGTTGCCGCAGGGAATTCCTTTCTTGCAATTTTTAGCCAAAGCATCAGACAAGAATAATAAGGGAGATAATGCCACTAAACAGACGACAGTTATTTTCAAATTAGCCATCACACCACTCCAATAAGCAGTTTCCCTCATGTTAATCGCCAGGTGGTGCAAAGGAAAGCAAAACGGTGTGAACATTTGAGGTAGACGGCAAAAAGAAAAACCCGCGATATCAAAGATATCGCGGGTTTTAATATGGTGCCGGCTACCGGAGTCGAACTGGTGACCTACTGATTACAAGTCAGTAGTTTTGTTTTTTAATCAATTAGATACCGCATTAAATCACGCTTTCACATCCCAACAATTAAAAAGATTGAAAAGGTATAAAGCACATCTTAAACCATTTGTGTCCCAAATATGTCCCATCACTTCTACCAACAGCTATACACCCATCATTTAAACAATTTGCATATTTGCGACAACTCTTTGTCTAACTGGGACTACATTAACTTTTTACCACCGGCAACTGACTAAAATTTGTTGTGTATGCCGGTGACAACATTTCGCGCTTCATCTTGTATCCGCTGTCACTGCCTTTACCGGTAAACCACACACGGCCCAGCCCACTGTTGTTTATTGTGTCGATGGTCTTCATCAGCTCGTCGCTGTTTTTGAATGGCTGCCTGGTGGCGAACATATCGAACTGAGTGACGGCTGAAACAGTGAAATCTGACAGGATGATGCCCGCCTTATAATACCGGTACCCGTCACACCAGATACTATCCAGTGCTCTCGTGGCAGCATTGATGATGTCCCGCGTGTCGCAGCTGGGATACTCGAGTGAAATATTTGCACTGTTCGCATAATCCGGCCCGTTCGCGTGCCTGCTGGTCTGCACAAACAACCCGATCATCCGGCAGCGCTGCTTTTCTTCCCGGAGTTTTTCGGCTGACCGCTCGGCATATTCACACACGGCCTTTCTCATTGTGACAATATCCGTCACTTTGATACCGAATGATCGGGAGCAGAGGATCTGCTGTTTCACCTTTCTGACTTCTTCCAGCTTGATGCAGGGTTCTCCGTTCAGTTCCCGCAGCGTACGCTCAGTAATAACACCGAAAGTTTTACGGATAGTCGCCGGTGCGGCGTTCGCCAAATCTAATGCAGTGCGAATCCCCATGGTGTTCAGTCTGGCCGATATTCGCCGACCGATACCCCACACTTCACTGACCGGTATCAGTGCCAGTAACTTACGCTGGCGCAGCCTATCAGAAAGGTCGACCACTCCGCCGGTTTTTTTCCATGTTTTTGCTGCATGGTTGGCAAGTTTTGCGAGTGTCTTTGTCGGTGCAATGCCAACACCGACCGGAAGGTGTGTTTTCTGCAGAATAGCAGCCTGTATCTCACAGCCGTAATCTTCCGGGCTGAATATCCTGGTCATGCCGGTAAAATCGAGAAAGGCTTCGTCTATAGAATAGATTTCTGTGGCGGGTGCGAAAGATGAGAGCAATGTCATCACACGGCTGCTCATATCGCCGTACAACGCATAATTTGAGCTGAATACTGTCACATTGTTTTTATAACAAAAATCGCGACACTCATAATACAGTGCCCCCATTTTGATGCCGAGGGCTTTCGCCTCTGCTGACCTGGCGATCACGCAGCCATCATTATTGCTCAGGACGATAACCGGCTTACCTGTCAGATCGGGCCGGAATACTCTTTCACAGCTGGTGTAAAAGCTGTTTACATCCACCAGCGCAAACATCACTGCGCCCGATGGATGATGTAGGTGACCACACCGAAAATCTGTAAATCCTGTTCACTGCTGATTACGATAGGCTGATAATCCGGATTCATCGGGATCAGCATAGGTACCGGTGACAGTTGCAATTTTTTGACAGTAAACTCTCCGTCAAAACTGGCAATCACAATATCCCCCTCTGCCGCAGTTACCGCGCTGTCCACGATAACCACATCACCGTCAAAGATATTCGCATCTATCATCGAACTACCTTCAACCCTGAGTAAATAGGTACTTTCCGGGTGTCGGATCAGTTCACTGTTCAGGTTTATGCGTTCCTCGATATAGTCCGTCGCCGGTGACGGGAACCCAGCGGGGACATGTTCCAGGAACAGAGGCAATGTCAGAATTG
>OKVX01001281.1_pt1 | contig 10606 bp, 8 predicted proteins | sample 1606941 | NCBI WGS metagenome assembly OKVX01 (sample SAMN03281016, study PRJEB24777) | human gut metagenome | isolation source: fecal sample PR161 from 1 month old female Malay infant, caesarean... | reverse complement strand
AGGAAAGGCTGATTTTTAAGAATCAGTCTCCTCCTTGTTTTCATATTATGAAGTATCATGTGAAATATTTTTCAATATTCAACTATGGAAACAGAGACTCAGGGTTTAAAGGAGGTACCCATGGATATTTTAATTGGGATATTGTTAATCTGTTCCTTTGTAGGAATGGTTATATTTTGTATAAAAGGACACAACTTGATGGTCGGCTTTTTCATTATGGCGACCATTTGGACCGTGCTGCCAATCATTGGGAATTTGATTTCACCTAACGAGGTATTTGCCGGCATGACAATCACGGACATGCTGAAGACGGTCTATCAAACGGCGCCCGAAAAATATGGGGCGTCACTAATGAACATTTTCTTGGGTGCTTTTTTTGGCCGAATATTATTGGATACTGGAATAGCTTCTACGATCATTCGAAAGAGTGTGGAATTAGGTGGAGATAATCCAGCAATCATTTTAGCGATTGTGAACTTAATTACAGGTTTTATTTTTACTTCGATGACTGGAGCAGGCTCCGTTATCGCGATTGCGGTAATTATTCTGCCGATCTTGTTTTCAATTGGGATTCCGAAGGTTATCGCGTTCTTTTCATTTACTGGTTCGGTGGCAGCTGGCTTGTTTTTGAATCCAATTAATTTCGCGCAATATTCTGCTTTCTTTTTGAATTCAAACGGCGGCGCCGAATACTCATATAGCGATTATTTTCCGTTTGGAATTTTGGCATTTCTAGTAATGATCGTTGTGGTGTCTATAGCGGCGATGATTTATTTGCGAGTGGAAAGTCTGACCTATGCTTGGGCGGCGACGAAAGAAAGTAAGATTGTGGATGCACCAGGGATTTCGCTGATCACGCCCTTTTTACCAGTAGTGGGAGTTATTCTGCTGGATCTTCCGGTGATTCTTTGCTTTATTTTAGCTAGTTTGTATGCTTTGGCTGTCTGCGGTGTGCTGAAGGGCGGCTTTAGAGAGATTTGTCGGACGGTTTCTCGTATTTTTACAGAAGGGGTCAAGGACACCTCCTCGTTGGTTGCCTTTTGGATCACTTTAGCCATGTTTAATGATGCAGCCTTTTTTGCGGCACCATACTTTGAGAAAATCATCGGCGGCATCATTCCAACGGCCCCCTTAGCATTATGTATTCTGTTTGGTATTTTAGCGCCATTAACGTGGTTTAAGGGACCGCTATCTTTAATTGGATCTGGTGCGGCTTTGTTGGCGGTGGTGAGTCAAACGACGAATTATCCAACAACATTTCTCTATCCGCTATTTGCCTCTGTATTGATCGGCATGGCGCACTTTGATATTACGATTTCTTGGAATGCATGGGGATTAAGCTTCAACCGAATCAACGCGATCGATTATATGAAGGTGACATTTGTCCCTGGGATTATTGTCGCGCTGATCTTGGAAATTGCGAACTTCTTGCTAAATAATCCAGTATAAATGAATGAAAGAAGGGGAATCTCTGAATGAAACGAAGAGTTCGAATAGGGATTGACGTAGGCGGCACCCATACAAAGGCGGTAGCAATTAATAATGATACGCAGGAAATCATTGGAAAATCTTCTGTTAAAACTACCCATGATAATGAGAAGGGCGTAGCAGAAGGCGTGGTCAATTCCTTCTTAAAATGTTTAAAGGATTACAATATTGATCCTGAAGAAGTTGTATTTGTGGCACATAGTACCACGCAGGCAACGAATGCTTTACTAGAGGGAGACGTCGCAAAAATCGGCATTATCAGTACGGCGAAACCTGGAATAGAAGGCTGGTTAGCACGGATTCAATCCAATTTAAAGGACATTGATTTAGGGACAGGGCGAAGTATTCATATCTCCTCACGTTTTGTTACTCAAAATGAATTAAAGGAAGAGAAGATTTCAACCATCATTGACGAGTTATTGGCTGATGGCATGGATGTTTTGGTTGCATCTGCAGCTTTTGGCGTGGATGACTTATGTTTAGAAGAACAGATCGCTGAGGTAGCTAGAAAGAAAGGGATTCCAGTCACCTTAGCTTCAGAAATGACCAAGCTCTATGGTCTATCTCGAAGGACACGTACAGCAACGATCAATGCATCAATTCTGCCAAAAATGCTGGAGACGGCTAATTCTACTGAAGAAAGTGTTCGCTCTTCTGGTGTGGATGTTCCCTTAATGATCATGCGAGGGGATGGTGGGCTAATGGATGTTGTTGAAATGAAGAAACGTCCGGTCTTAACGATGTTGTCAGGTCCCGCTGCTAGTGTCATGGGGGCTCTGATGTACTTGCGCACCTCCAACGGTATCTACTTTGAGGTGGGGGGCACCTCCACCAATCTAGGTGTTATCAAAAATGGACGTCCGGTGATTGATTATTCAGAAATATCTGGTCACAAAACTTACGTGAATTCATTGGACGTGCGCGTATTAGGTGTCGCAGGGGGGAGTATGATCCGGGTGAACAAGAGCGGTGTCAAGGACGTTGGTCCCCGAAGTGCGCACATTGCCGGATTAGAATATGCCGTATACACACCGGAAGAAGAAATTGTTGATCCAAAGCTGGAGCTCTATTCACCAAAAGAGGGGGATCCAGCGGACTATGTAGCGATAAGATTGGCGAGTGGAAAATGTATCACGATCACTAATTCCTGCGCAGCAAATGTTTTAGGCTATGTTACGGAGGAAGATTTTTCATACGGGAATGTTGCTTCTGCTAGAAAAGCCATGACTCCTTTAGCGGACTATTTGAATACCACTGTGGAGGATGTCGCGCGACAGATTTTGTCGAAGGCGGTGGAAAAGATTGAGCCAGTGATCCGTTCATTAGCCAAAAAGTATCAGCTAGAAAAAAATCAAATGACCTTAGTAGGTGTAGGTGGCGGTGTCGCTGCATTGATCAAATTCGCTGCAGAGCGAATGGAACTAAATTACAAGATTCCTGAAAATGCTGAGGTGATCTCTTCGATTGGTGTCGCGTTGGCTGCTGTACAAGACGTGGTTGAACGAATCGTACCAAATCCTACGAAGCAGGATATTCAAGCAATCAAGCAAGAGGTTACAGATATGGCGATCGAGAGTGGGGCGACAGAGGATAGTGTCGAAGTTCATATCGAGATCGATCCGCAAACACAAAAAATTACCGCCAGGGCTTCGGGGTCAACAGCGGCACAGGCGACGGAAGTCCAATCAGTTGCCACTGAGACAGAGGCACGGGAGATTGCTGTACAGGATTTTCGTTTGCCGGCTGAAGAGGTTCAACTGCTTGATTCTACCGATCATTTTTATGTTTATGGCGCCAACTCCAAAAAGGGGAATGGTGTTCGGGTAATTGACAAGAAAGGCTTTATCCGGGTACAGCGTGAGCATGCGGAGGTAGTAAAAACGTCTATTCAAAATTATTTTGAACAGGTGACCTATTTGTGGGAAAGTATGGCAAATTATCAGAGTGATTTGATTATCCGTCCAGATTTCTATTTCTGTGTGGGACCACGGCTATTAGATTTTTCCAGCACCGACTTTACACAGTTGACGATGCTGATGGAGATTGAAATGAGTGAAATCGTTGGCGCTGAGGAAATGATGATCATTGCGGCGAATCGCTACACTTAAGAGGTTAATGGAGGTTTGACTTATGGAGGATCAGATGAAACAGTTGTCGCAGTTAAGCGATGAGCAGATCGGGCATTTTTTACTTTCACAAGATCATCTTTATAAAAAAATTCCTGAAGTCAAACGCTCCGAAATGCTGCATCAAGCCATTGACTGTGGAAAAAAGACGGCACAAGATTTTGCTGAAGAGGATTTGTGGAAATATTGTCAGAAAAACACGATACAGATTGAATACTTTACTGAAGACTTGAAGGCGGAAAACTTTCGTTTTGTATTAGCAGAGTTTCAATTGCCTAATCGAATTCGAATCAATCAAAGCCTGTTAAATGAAGCAGAAGTCTTTTTAGCCCAACAGGAATTTCTACAGGGTCAGAAAGTGGAGGAGATTTTATTAGCTCATGAGCTCTACCATTATCTGGAAAATCAACAGGAATCCTATACGACGCAAAAGCAGTTGACCTATCAAACAGGGCCATTTAAACACCAGGCACGTGTACATTCCTTGAGTGAAATCGCGGCGACTAGCTTTGCACAAGAGTTATTGGACTTGAACTTTTCGCCAATTTTATTAAATGTACTTTTGCTTTATCCAGTCGCTCCTGATTACAGTCAGGAGCTGGCAAAGCAATTGCTGATGATTGATTGAACGAGGCTATAGATTGATTGAAAAAAAGAATTAGTATCCATTGATAGGATTCAGTATATTTAAAGAAAGAAAACCTTTAAGGAGCGGAAATAATGGAAAAATCATGGTTAGATTTAGCAGGCGACGTGGTCGTAATCACGGGAGCTTTAGGTGGAATGGGGCGCAAAATCGCGAATGACTTCGCGGAGCAAAAGGCAAACTTAGCTTTAGTCGACTTAAATGAAGAAGCGACAGAAAGCTATGCGAAAGAGTTAGCCAAAAAATATGGCGTTCAGGCGAAAGGCTATGCCTGCAATTCAACAGTTGAAGAGCAAGTAGACGCTTTAGCGAAAACGGTAAAAGAAGATTTTGGAAGAATTGATGTGTTGGTTCAAACAGCAGCTATCTTGACCTTCAGTCCATTAGAGGACTTAGCATTGGATGAGTGGAAGCGTACAATTGATGTGAACTTGAATGGGTATTTCTTAGTTTCACAACGAATTGGTCGTGTGATGATCGAGCAGCAATCTGGTCGGATGGTCCACATTTCTACGATTGCTTCGATTGCACCGGAAACTTACTCAGGCGCATACAGCCCAAGTAAAGCGGGTGTGAACATGCTGTCTAAGATGATCGCCGGTGAATGGGGACAATATGGTGTACGCAGCAACTGTGTATTGCCATGCTTCGTAAAAACACCATTATCAACGAAATTCTATGAAGATGCGGAAGTGGAAGAAGGCAGAAGAAGAATGACTGCCAACCGCCGCATCGGTGAAGTACAAGATATTGCGAATGCGGTGCTTTACCTAGCCAGCAAACGTTCAGATTATACGAACGGCCACGAATTACGTGTGGAAGGCGGCTTCGGGAATATGATCGGCGATCTTGTACCAAAACCAGGTGGACGCCGTCAATACGCGATTGATTCAAAGAAACCAAAAGCTTAATACATCGCCAGAGCCTTGACAACAGTTGTCAGGGTTCTTTTTTTATACGGTTTAAAGAAATACTTGCAGTTGATTTAACTTGATATCACAATGAGAGATCTCAGGAAATATAATCAATTGCTAATCTTTATAACCAAAAAAGTTCGAAGAAAACAGGGAGTGCTTTCTACGAACTTATTGTTTTAAGTAAAAGAGGTTACCAGATACTTACCCGTTTTTCTGGTGCTAAATACATCGCATCTGTTGGTTGGATATCGAAGGTTTGGTAAAAATCTGCCAAATTCTTCACTTGAACATTGGCCCGTAATTTATTTGGCGCATGCACATCAATTGATAAAAGTAGTTGTGTGTACTCTTGGCGTGCCTTCATGCGCCAAATGGTTGCCCAATTAATAAAGAAGCCTTCAAGGTCAACGTCTTTGTCCTTTTTAGCAGCTTCAAGTGCACAGCTCAAGCCACCCGCATCGGCGATGTTTTCTGAGACCGTCAGCTTGCCATTTACTTTTCCACCGGCAATTTCTAGACCGTCAAATTCAGCGATCATTTGATCAGCTAGTTCCTGGAAGTGTTGCTGATCTTCTTCTGTCCACCAATTGTTTAAGTTCCCATATTCGTCAAAGAGTGAGCCATTGTTGTCAAAGGCGTGAGAGATTTCATGGGCAATTACCGCACCGATGCCTCCGAAATTTTCACTGCTGGATTGCTCTAGACTGTAAAATGGCGCTTGAAGAATCGCTGCTGGAAAAACAATGATATTGCGGAATGGGTGGTAATAAGCATTCACTGTATCTGCACTCATTTCCCATTCATCCCGTTCAACAGGTTGATTCCATTTAGCATAGTCTTCTTTCCGTTTAAGATGACTGAAGTGCAGCGCATTATCTAAAAGAGTGCCGCCTTTTTCTGCTGGTGTCACTTTAAATTGTGTATAGATTGGTGGGATCTTTTCTGGATATCCAACATGGATACCTAATGTACCTAACTTAACGATGGCTTTTTCACGAGTTGCCTGACTTAACCAAGTATTATGGTTTAGACGCTCTTGATAAATGCCGACCATTCGTTGAACCATTTGTTCCACGTCTTTTTTTGCCTGTTCGCCGAAGTATTTCTTTCCGTAGTAGTCGCCGACGATTTGGTCGAAGCGGCCGGAAGCCAAATAGAACGCCGCTTTTTCTTGCGAACGGGCTTCAGGGGCGCCAGAAAGTGTGCGGCTGTAGATGCCGCACACTTGACGAAATTCCTCGCTGAGATAAGCCGTCAAAGCATTGATGGTCATCACTAACATCCAGCTTTTCATCTGTTGGAAGGTGGTTGGATTCACTAATTCATCTAGCTTGTCAAAATAAGCAGGTTCAGTCACGATGATTTTTTCGGGAACCTCACCGACCAATCCAGTCAATAGCTTTTTCAAATCTAAATGCTGGCTATGCTTAATGAAGGCGTCGCCGCTTTCAGGATTGTACATTTTACTGTAGTCGGCATTTTCCTCTGCACTTTTTACGTGAGGAGCCAACAATTTGTCGTATTGCAGGGCTTCATCGGTGATTTGTTCTGCGACAGCTGTTTCATAGCCTGCAAGTTCAAAAAGCTTCATTGTCATTTCTTTAAAGACGGCTAGCAATTGTGGTGCTTGTGGATGTTCCGCCTCGTAATAAGTTTTATCCGGTAAGATCAAGCTAGGAGCACCAGCAAATAAAGCATTGATTTTTGTATTTTTCATATCCGCATCTACGTCAACGCCAAAAGGTAAAGGCAGTCCGTCCAGCACCCAACTGGTTAATTGCTGTTCGAGCTCCGTAAGGTCCTTTACATCTTCCACGCGTTTCAATAAAGGAAGCATAGGTGCTGCGCCATCTTGATCCCGTTTTTGATAATCATTGGCTAGTCGATAATAGGCAATGTATTCTTTCATCAAATCATTGGGAATGAGTGAAGCGTCCTCACTCATTTTTTTGGTATCTGCCATTAATAGCTCATCAATGCCATCTACAAGGTCCTGGAACCCGCCGGTTGCTGGTTTGTCTGCTGGGATCGTCGCTTCCTTGATCCATTCGCCATTAACCGCTTCATATAGATCTTCTTTGATTAATGCTTTGTTCAAAATAGATTCCTCCATCCTTTTTCTCTAGTTCTTTCAGCTACTATCCATTATGATATAACTTAAGAAGATACACAAAAGAAAATGATTCGGAGGTGGCAAAAATGAATTATCCAATGGATCAATGGATAGAGCTAAACAGCTTTGAACCCTACCGTGATTGGAAAACACCGCGCGGTTTTTTATGCGGAACTTATGCCAGTAGTGTTCTGTTAGCCTATTGGCAAGATCAAATAGATGACCGTATTTTGCCGAATGGGTTAAGAAAAAAAGAGAACGAACAAAACGAAGCGCTGATTCAAGCGCTGCAGCCTTTGTTGCAGCCGATCGATTTTCCAACTGTACCGCTTCAGATTTCTTTAGGCTTAAATCGCTTTTTTCGCCGCTATCGAATTTCTTATCGTGCTCGCGGAACAGTGGCGGGGTCTTGGCAGCGTGTGACCAAACGCATTTTGAAGGGAGAGCCTGTGATGATCGGACTCTTGCAGCTGTTTGGCAGCAGCTATAGAAATCATTGGGTAGTCGTTCATGGCTTCATGGAAACCTCAGACGGACAAAAATTTTATAAAATCCACGACAATTGGGGGAAAAGTGCTGCGGTAATTCCTGCTGAATGGGGAAACGGCACGATATCTTTGGTGGCACAAAGAGGCTGATCGCGGATTTCATTAAAGATTTCAGATCAAATTTTTCAAAGCATCGCTTTTATCCGCCTAAACAAAAAGTAAAATCTACATCAAATAACTCAAAATATGTTAAACTGGTGGTACAAAAATACTTGGAGGGACACCATGTCAGAAGAAAGTAATGAAAAGTTTAAAATTTTTAGCTTAAATGGAAATAAACCATTGGCTGAAAAAATCGCCGATGTCTGTGGCGTGCCATTAGGGAAAAGTACTGTCAAGCAGTTTAGTGATGGAGAAATCGCTATTAATTTGGAAGAGACAGTTCGCGGATTCGATGTTTATTTGATCCAATCAACCAATGAGCCGGTGAATGATTATTATTTAGAATTATTGATCATGATCGATGCGTTAAAACGAGCAAGTGCGAAAACAATCAATGTTGTCTTGCCTTACTATGGGTATGCCAGACAGGATCGTACAGCAAAGCCGCATGAGCCGATCACAGCAAAATTGATTGCGAATTTACTTTCAGACGCAGGGGCAACAAGAGTCTTGACTCTTGATTTACACACTGTGCAGGTCCAAGGATTCTTTGATATTCCAGTTGATAATTTGTTTACGATGCCATTGTTCGCGCATTATTATCGTCGCCGTGGAATGGTTGGGGATGATTATGTTGTTGTTTCTCCAAAAAATAGTGGTGTTCAGCGTGCCCGCAGTCTAGCGGAGTATTTGGATACTGCTATCGCGATTGTGGATGTTGCAGAAGAGGGGAATCCTGAATCTGGTTACGTTATCGGTGATGTCGAAGGTCGCTGCTGTATCATGGTGGATGATATCCTGAATACAGGGGAGGTTTTCTCCAATGCGTCAAAAACATTGAAGAAAGCTGGCGCTAAAGAAGTGGTTGCCTGTGCCTCTCATGGACTACTATCACCTCCAGCAAAAGAGAATTTAGATGCCGCGGACATCAAGGACATCTGCATTACAGATTCTGTCTTGACTGATCCAGAACGCCATCCAGAAAAATTATCCATTATTAGTTGTTCTGTGCTGATGGGAGAAGCAGTCAAACGTATCCATCAAAATGAATCAGTCAGCCCATTGTTTACGATGGAACAAAAAGATTTCGAATAAAAGGGCATTAAGCCCTTTTTTTGTCGAAGCACTGACTATGAAGAGAGGTTTAAAAGTTTGTGGAAAATATATATTTAGATCATGCGGCGACAAGCCCTATGCATCCAGAAGTCATCGCGACGATGACAGAAATCATGGCGGATACTTTTGGTAATCCATCAAGTGTTCATTCTTTTGGCCGACAAGCTGCTGGAAAATTGGAAATGGCGCGAGAGGTGATCGGCAAGAGTCTCGGTGTGAAATATCATGAGATAATCTTTAACAGCGGCGGAACAGAAGGAGATAATACGGCTATTTTAGAGACTGCTTTTGGCCGACAAGCAGAAGGACGGCATTTGATCACTACTCAGATTGAACATCCTGCGGTAATTAATACGATGAAGTATTTAGAGACGCAAGGGTTTGACGTGACCTATTTGCCAGTAGATCGCAAAGGCAACATCTCCTTAGCCGATTTTGACGCCAGTTTGCGGCCAGATACGATCTTAGTTTCCATTATGTATGGCAATAATGAGATCGGGAATTTGATGCCTATCAAAGAAATCGGAGAACGGTTGAAGGAGCATCCGGCGTATTTCCATACGGATGCGGTTCAAGCTTATGGCAATCAATTCATTCGTCCTCATGAATTAGGGATTGATTTTTTGAGTATTTCCGCCCATAAGATCAATGGACCAAAGGGAGTCGGCTTCTTGTACAAAAGCGATGATGCCAAGTTACCCCCATTGCTTCGAGGCGGCGAACAAGAGGAGAAACGTCGTGCGGGAACGGAAAACTTGGCCGGGATTTGCGGTATGGCTAAGGCGGTTGAATTACTGACTGAAGAGGAACGAGAAAAACGTCGCGCGCTGTATGATCAATTCACTCATAAGATTTTAACTACCTTGGATCAAGCAGGGGTCGACTATCAGGTGAATGGCGATTTGAGCAACAAGCTGCCTCATGTACTGAATCTTCGTTTCAAGGGAATTATCAATGATTTGTTGTTGATGAAGCTGGATTTACGAGGCATTGCCGTCTCAACTGGTTCTGCTTGTACAGCAGGAACGATCGATCCTTCCCATGTATTAGAAGCCATGTATGGAAAGAACGCTCAGGAAGTAAAGGAATCACTACGTGTAAGCTTTGGCTACGGAAATACCATGGAGCAAGTGGACTATTTTGCTGAACAGCTCGTTGCGAGTTTACAAGAACTAACAAAGTAGATTGAAATGGCTCATGCTTATCTTTATAATTAAGAGTGAAAGAAAAAAACGATGAGGTGAGTAAATGGCATTTACAGAAAAAGCGACGATTAAGGGATCAAAATATCAATACGCGTTAGCACCAACGGCTAAACGCTATACACTGCGAGACAATGGCTTTACAGAAACAAGTTCTGGTAACTTCCAATTGGTTCGTCCTCTACAGGCAACACCACAAAGCAAAGAAGGCTTCAAACTAAAAATTACGGTATCAAAAGATATCCATACGATGAAAATGTCGGTAACAACGGCAAATGGCTTAAAAGCAGTAGATATCTTTAAAGATTCGAAGCAAGAAATGGTTCAAGAAAAATTTTACTTTCTGAT
>OKVX01001278.1_pt1 | contig 10617 bp, 9 predicted proteins | sample 1606941 | NCBI WGS metagenome assembly OKVX01 (sample SAMN03281016, study PRJEB24777) | human gut metagenome | isolation source: fecal sample PR161 from 1 month old female Malay infant, caesarean... | reverse complement strand
ATAATTATTATCCTAAGTTATTAACCATTCCTATTGATGAAATCAATGATGAGTTTATTAAAACCTATACGTTTAAAACAAATTCCTCCAAAAAGGAATGGATTTTCTATCTAAAAAAATCTGGCAATACAGAAACAAGCACGTCAAGTAGTACAGAAGAAAGCAGCAGTTCAACCAAACCATCTTCAAGTAGCACAGAAGAAAGTAGTAGCTCAACGAAACCCTCTTCAAGTAGCACGGAGGAAAGTAGTAGCTCAACGAAACCATCTTCTAGTAGTACAGAGGAGAGCAGTAGCTCAACGAAACCAAGTTCAAGCAGTACGGAAGAGAGCAGTAGTTCAACAAAACCAAGTTCAAGTAGTACGGAAGAGAGCAGCAGTTCAGTGAAACCAAGTTCAAGCAGTACGGAAGAGAGTAGCAGTTCAACAATGCCGTCTTCAAGCAGTACGGAAGAGAGTAGCAGTTCAACAAACCCAAGTTCAAGCAGCATAGAAGAAAGTAGTAGCTCGACCAAATCCTCATCAAGTAGCACGGAAGAAAGTAGTAGCTCAACGAAACCCTCTTCAAGTAGCACGGAAGAAAGTAGTAGCTCAACGAAACCCTCTTCAAGTAGCACGGAGGAAAGTAGTAGTCCAACCAAATCATCTTCAAGTAGTACGGAAGAAAGTAGTAGTTCGACTAGGCTTTATTCAATAGGTACAGATAACGGTAGTTCAACAAAAGTTTCTTCATCAAGTACTGAAGAGAGTAGTTCAATAAAACCAACGTCAAGTAGTACGAAGACACCTTCTTCAAGTAATAAAAGCAAAGCAGCTAATACCATAGTGGGAAGTAATAGTAACTCGAATACTGGAGGTACGGCTGAAGATTTAAATGATGGAATCAAAAAAACTGAAATTGATCAAAAAAATAGTAATAAAACCGAAAATAAAAAAGGAATACTACCAAATACTGGTAGTGTTCATAATAATAGGATAAGCATTTTGGGCGTATTCCTATTTGCTATCTATCTGATAGGAGAGATAAAGTGGCGAAAAAATCTTAAAAGGTAGAAAACCCTACAAGAGTTTTTCGAAATTGTATGAAGCTGTTGTAAAATTTTCCCTTATAATAGTCATTAGGGAGATTTGTTTTAAATAAAAAAGTGGAAGGTTGGGTAAAAATGAAATGGTTTAAGGTATTAACATTGGTTGCATTTGTTATGATGGGGATTAATCTGAATCAATCAGCATTGGCTACAGAGAACGAAGCAACACAAGTAAGTGAAACAGCATCTACTGAAAGTACAACTGTTTCAAGTAGGACGGAATCAACGACAACAACGGAGTCAAGTACGACTATCAGTCCTAAGGTTAAGGCTGAGCGTTCGGTACCCAAAATAATGGGTGCAGAGAATCGAACCATTGTCTTGAATGAAAAATTTGATTCAAAGGCTGGTGTAACGGCACAAGATACCACTGATGGTGTTCTTACAGATAAGGTTAAAGTTTCTGGAACAGTTGACAGCAGTAAAGTTGGGAAATATGTACTGACTTATTCTGTCGAAAATTCTCAAGGAGAAAAAACAGAAACGACTGTGACTGTTACCGTCAAGGCACCTGTAACAAAAGCAAACAGTTACCAAGTAGAACTGGCTGATTTTTCGTTACCGTTAAATTCAAAACTTAGCGATGAAATCCAAAAACGTTTAGTGATCAAAGATAAAGACAATAAAGTCGTTCAGCTTAGTGGGGTGAAGGTAACAGTAGAGGGCAACGAACGTGCAAGTAAAGAAGGTGCTTCTTCGGTGAAATTCACTGTGAATTTACCGGATGGAACGACTGTAAAAAAAGCGGTAACTATTACAGTTTACAGTGGCATACGTATTTTAGAACCTAAAGAAGGATACAAACATACGGGTTCGATTTATGAGGATGCTATAGACTTCATGAATTACATTGAAGCTTACGAGATAGACAGTGAAGGAAAAGAGAAATTGCTAACTGCCTATGATGAGAACACGGGTGTTGGAATCAAGGTATTAAAAACTGATCTAGATATTTCTACACCTGGCAAGTATTCTATTGTCTATAGAGTGACCAATTCATTAGGAGAAACCAAAGAGCATACGTCTTATGTTACTGTTGAGAAGAAGCCGGAAGCTGTTACGCCAACGCTTCAAGTAACGGATCAGGTAATGTATGTCGGGGATGTCTTAACGAAGGAAATCGTTCTAGGTTGGGCGAAAACAACGAACACGGATCAGCTTTCTTTTGAAGTTATTGAGGATCAGCTTCTCATTAATAGTCTTACGAATCGTTTGGAAAAAGCTGGAGTTTATAAAATTCGTTTTACTGCTTCAAGAATAGATGAGGCAACACAGGCTGAATTAACGGTTCAAAAGACGATTACTCTGACAATTAAGGAAAAAGAGACGACCCCAACAAAAGAAACCTATACCAATACTGGAACGGTGGCCAAAAGAGCCGTACCAACATCTAGTGTAGGAGCAAAGAGCTTACCGAAGACAGGGACAGAAAAAGCGGATGCTAGACTAATGATCAGCGGAATTATCCTAGTCGGGTTGGCATGCTTTGCGGCAGTTAATAGAAAACGTGTTGTTAAATAATAAAACTTGGAATGAAGGTTATACTGATCAGGATTTATTAGCTGAATTTAAGGAGTGTAAGAGGAATCTGCCTCGTGCTTTAGACAAATTGGCAAAACAGACTTTGGCAGAAGAAAATGTAACGAGTAAAGCTGAATTGGAGAAAGAGCTTGGCTTATAAAAGTATCGATGATACGGTCATTCCAATTCTATTTAGTGGCACACATGAAAATTTCTATAATCAGATCAAAAGACTGATGGAGTGAAACATAATTCTGAACACAAAAAGCCGCGCACTCGCACGGCTTTTTGTTTCTCTACAACGCACTCTCATGCGCCATCAGTTCTGGGTAATACTCGAACTCCTCAAAAAGTGTCGGATCGTAATCAACGAAGCGTTTGGCCCAATTCTTAGCTTCGAAGAAATCTAGCATTTCTTGATCAGCTGGATGATAAGGGATATTCAAGAATGCCGTCAGTTTACTTAGATCTGGTTCGATCATGAAGACATTTCTCGGATCGTATAGGCGATAAAATGGCAGCATCGCATTCGCTGTAACAAGTTTCTTCTGTAAAAATAAGGACTCGAATGTTCGCAGAGTCACTCCGTATTGTCCAGCACGTAGAATTTCAAGGATGCCTTTACTGCGTTTAACCAGCTGCAAATAGTCGTTATAGGGCAGGTAGCCTTCTTGCTCATTGCCACGCTTTGGCAGGATATGATAGTGGGTGGATAGGCCAAGGGATTCGAAACGTTCTTTTAATTCCATCGCCTGCTGCTTCCGTCCATTGTCATTGGCGCCAAAGAAAATATCGTATTCAGTCTTATGCACGGACTCACCGACTGATTGTGTATAAAAGGAGCTGTTATGTTTTAGCCCTAGATCCCGCGCTTCTAATGGATCGAAATGGTAGATCTCATCGATTGCGGGTTCTTTTTGTGCGTCGTTCAATTTTCGATAATGCTCTAATTTGAAGTGATTCCAGAAGAATAGAACGATCTTGGCTTTTGTGAAGGGGCGGATTCGTGCCGCCATTTCTGGTTCAAAGCCGAAATCTAAAAATATGATCAATTGAAAGTTTTTCAAGTAGTGACGTAATGTCTCGTTGCTTGCTGCAAGTAATTCTTTCCCTGAACAAACACTCATTTCTGAGATGGCAGGGAAAAAGTATAGTGAACGGTCCTTAGGAACAATCAAAACATCAGAATTTTTCATTTTTCTCCCAGCTTTCTTATTAAATTTGACCTAGCATAGCGCTTTCCAAAGTCAATAGCGATAATTATGCTTGAGAAAAATAACACAGAAACCTCATAAGAAATGAAAAATTATTTGTTCACGTGCGGTTTGCATCACGCTGTACTGATCGAACAGGACTACTTTCTTCTTTCTAAAAAAGCCGCTCTTACCCTACTTATAATGTGAAAATCGTGAATGTCAAAAAAAGAGGCTGTCTATGGGATAAGACAGCCTCTAAAGGAATTTACGATGTGAAAGAAAGAACTACTTTCAAACAAACGTAATCTTTTCTATAAAATTAGTGTGCGCGATTGAAGCGTGCGATCCATTGCTTGTAGGGCAATACGCCACCTAAGAAATAGGTGATGATGGCTTGGATCGGAATCCAAATCACGGTTTTGATCAAACGTGGTGCCCAAATTACCCAGCTGTTCAATGGCACATGGTACATCATTGCCAGCCAAAGCGGAGTTAGGATCAAGTTGATCACAATCGTCGTAACTAGCACCGCTTGAATCGAATTTTTCCAAGTAATTTCTTTCTTATAGAAGAAGTACCCGTAGATTGCTCCTTCTAGAAAGGCATTGATGGTAAAACCAATGAAAAAGGGTGCCTTTGCAAAAAGTGACATACCGATAAAATCAGCGATAACCGCACCGATCCCCGTCCAAAATGGACCGAAGAGCATTCCCATGATGATTTGCGGGATAAAGGTAAAGCTGACTTTTAAAAATTGCGTCTCGATTCCTAGTATCCGAGATAAAGTGACCATCATGGCGATCAATAGCGCCATCGTTGTGATGCTTCTAGCATCGAGGTGTTTCTTCATTTCTAGCATCTCCTTATAGAGCTGCTACATCTTCATGCAGCGAATGCGAAAATAAAACCGCAGACCAAGTCTTTCGTCCAGAAGGCAACATCCCATCCCTCCAGCACTTAACGCTTTATTTTCTACTCTGATTTATTTTTGGGAGAGTTCCCCCGAAGAAATACTAGCACAGAATGAAAAAGGAAACAATCTTTTCAAGCGTAACTTTCAATTATCGGAAAAACTTTTTTTTCACTATTAATTTTGGGTAATTTTCGGCTTATTTTAGAGGTATGATAGAACTATAACTAAGCTGTAGAGAAAAGAGGTCTGAATATGTCTGTAAAGCCGTTGAATGAAAGGCAGCTGTTTCGGATGGAGCGGGAGAACTTGGAAAAACGGATCCAGCAATACTATGAAGAAACCCATGATACAGATGCTGTACTGGAATATAATCTGGCAGTTCTAGTCTTTAACGCGATTACGATGGATGATTATTCATTTATCTGTCAAGAGTTGATCAAGGAAATTTTCTTAACAAGTGAACCAAGTGATAAATTACGAGATTATTGCTTGTATTTCTATGATTTCTTTGATTACCGTGAATGGGAGCTTGTAAGAGCGAGGTTGTTCAAGAACAGAGCGGAATTTTCGGAATATACACGCTTGATTCGTCCCGAAACGACGTGTGTTCGAGCGGCATCTGCGCCTACGGATAAAGCACGGGATTGGCTTTTTGAGCGTTATTACGGTGATGGGAGTCATACCCATCAAGTGAAAGAAAGCTGCGACTACTATTTCGAAACCGTTTTTAAGGATGCACAGGGGAAAAAGCATAAACAAAAATTTCAAAACGCCGATATTAGCATGTCGACTAAGAAGTTAAAGGCACTGCTAACGATTCTGACAAAGCTGACAATCTTTGAAAGAGATGGGATTCGAAAGTTTGTGGAGGTCGTGTTTCCCGACTGCAAAACAGTTGTGGGAGACCTATAAGCTAGAAAAAACAATGGTATTAGAAAGAAGGGGAAAAACGTGCAGCCTTTACAAGAAAGACAACTGCTCCAAATGAATCGAGATTCTTTAGAAAAGAGGATTCAACAGTACTACAACGAAACAAAAAATGAAGATGTAGTGATCGAATATGGATTGGTCCTTCTAGTGAGAAATGCGATGGTGATGGATGACTACTCCTTTATTTGCAAAGACCTGATCTGCAAAATCTTTTTAGAAGGCAAGCCCAACAATACAAAGCGCGATTTTTGTTTGTATTTCTACGACTACTTTGAATACAGTGAATGGGAGATCGTACGAAATCGACTGTTCAAGAATCGTGCGGAGTTTTCGGAATGGACACGAGGGATTCGTCCTGAAACAAAGTGTTTTCGCGCGGCTGCGGCACCGACTTATGATAAATTTGACGAAATCTTGAGCTATGCGACACAGAACTATCCAGAAGAACAGAGAGCTGCTGCTTTTGCTGATAAGGAGAATTACGATTTTTGTTATAAGGCATATTTTGCTGATGCGAATGGCAAGAAACATATGGTGACCTTCAAACATGCCGATATCAGCAAGTCAGGTGCGGAGCTCTATATATTATTTGAGATGCTGACAAAGCTGACAATTTTTGAGAAAGACGGGGTTCGCCGATTTACAGAAATTATGGCGGACGACTGCAATGAAGTGACTATCCACTCATTGATCCGTTCAAAGAAAAGAGCCCATAGTCGTTAATTTAAAGAAGCAGGACGCTAAGAACGTCCTGCTTCTTTAAATGGGCAATACGTTGAAGACTAGTATGGTCCAGAAATTTAGAAAAAATGATTAATATAATGAGGATTGAACATCATGAATTCCACTTTGTCGATTTCAAGTTTGTTTTTTAATAAACGATCTCTTTTGGATCCGAATGCGCCAAGACGAATTCTTTGAAACTAATGACCGCTGGTGTTAGATAGGCTTCTTTGTTCGTAACAAGATAAAAGGAACGATCCTGTATCACATTTTTTAGGTGAATCGTTTTCAACGGCAGGTGCTTCAAGATGGTCATATTTGGCACAACAGCGATCCCAAACCCTTGGCTGACAAGACCGGCAATAACCTGGTCAACGGTCACCTCATATACGATATTGTAGCTGCAATTATTTTTTTTGAATATTTCATCAATCACATTCCTCAGGCCGCTGCTTTTGCTGAAGCCGATCTGCTCATAGGGCTGTGTTTGCTCTAAATAAATATTGTCAAATTGCGCCAATGGGTGATCAAGGGGCGCGATAACGACTAACTCTTGGCTAGCGATGGGTAGAAATTCTACGCTAGGTTCGTCGGGTAGGTAGGAGGCGATACCGATATCGTAGTGCATCGTTTTGATGCCATCCACGATTTCTCTTGTTACCCCAGAGGAAGTGTGAAAATCAAAAAGAATCTCTTTATCAGGATTTGCGTCATGAAAGCCTCGAACAAGCTTTGGTACAAAAGTCGTTCCCAAAACGGGCAGGAAAGCAAAGCTGATAAAGCCGCTGCCTTTACTGATTTTTGTCACTGTTTCTATCCCGTCATCCAGCGTACCCAAAGTACGGGCGACGTAATCTTGAAAGATTTTTCCTGGTTTTGTTAATACGACATTCCGGCCTTTTTTCTCGAACAAGGTGATGCCCAGCTCATCTTCTAAAGAGGCGATCGCATTGCTCAAACTTGGCTGTGTAACATTCAGTATTTTACTGGAACGGGTATAATGCTGCTCTCTGGCCAATACATCAAAGTATTTCAAATGTTGTAAATTCATCTGCCTCACTCCTGCTCGTTTCTCGACTTTATAAAGCTTTTCTATAAGTATAGCAAAACCTATATGTTTTACCTATAGGTTCTTCGAGAAAAACCAATTAGAATTTTGAAAATTCTCACGTTAAAATGAATGCAAGATTTGATTGTGAAAGCAGATACATTATGAACCCTATAGTTTTCACGTCAAAAAAGCTTTCATACATTAAGGGACTGCAGCCTAGCATGTGAAAGAAATAACTTTTGAATAACTGAGAGACGATTTAGGAGGAGAATAAGAAATGAAAAAAGTACCATTAACGATCAGCTCGTATACTTTAGGTATGGAAATTGACTTTGAAGAACGGGTGAAAATTGCGAAAGCAGCAGGCTTTGATGGCATTGGTCTTCGTGCTGAAACGTATATGTTGGCTATCAAGCAAGGCTATTCTGACGAACGCATGTTAGAAATTTTAGAAGAAAACGACATGAAGGTAACGGAAGTAGAGTACATCACCTTATGGGCGGATCCAAATAAAACGCAAGAAACACCAGAAACGCTATTGCAGCAATTTAAAGAACAGACCGTTTATCATATGGCTCGTTTGTTTGGCGTAGGTCATATCAACTGCGGCTTGATGGAAAAATATCCAGCGGAAGTTCATATCCAAGCCTTCAAGGAATTGTGTGCACGGGCGAAGGAATTAGTGATCGGCTTAGAATTCATGCCATACAGCGGTGTACCTGACTTAGCGAGTGCTTGGAATATCGTTAAAGGTGCGGGTTGTGATAACGGCATGCTGATCTTAGATACGTGGCATTGGGCACGGGCGGAAACATTAGCAGAAGATTTGAAAGATGTTCCGGCGGAAAAAGTCGTATCCGTTCAAATCTGTGACGTGCTGGAACGCCGCTACCCAGATACGATTTTACGTGATGAATCCATGCATGATCGTCTTTGCCCGGGAACAGGCTGGGGAGATACCGTTGGCTTCTTGAAAGCCATCAAAGAACACGGCATCAAGCCTCGGGTGGTTGGTACCGAAGTGATCTCTGATCCGATCTTGAGTTTAGGTTATGAAAAGGCGGCTCAAATGAACTATGACACAAGTATTGATGTAATCAAACAGGCTTGGCCAGAACTACTAGAAGACTAGAAAAGGGTGGGTAAAATATGTTAGAAGGCGTTTCAGGTAAAACACAATTATATGGATTGATCGGTAGTCCGGTAGGTCACTCAGGATCACCAGCGATGTACAATTATGGGTTTGAACAATTAGGCATTGATGCTGTTTATCTTGCGTTTGATGTGCAAATAGATGAAGTAGAACAAGCGATTCAATCTGTTCGTACCTTCAATATGCCTGGGGGCAACGTGACGATGCCTTGTAAGGGCGAAGCAGCGAAATATATGGATGAGTTATCCCCTGCGGCTCAAATGGTCGGTGCGATTAATACCTTTCAGAATAAGGATGGCAAATTAACAGGTCATATCACGGATGGAATCGGCTTTGTCGATAATCTGAAGGCGAATAATGTTGATCCTAAAGGAAAGAAATTCATCGTTTTAGGAACTGGTGGTGCGGCAACAGCGATCCAAGTTCAATTAGCGATTGAAGAAGCGGCAGCTATTGATATCTTCAACATCAAAGATGATTTCTTTGTGAAGGGTGAAGAAACCGTTGAACGAATCAAGAAGTTCTATCCAGATTTAGCGGTTGCCATCCATGACTTGGGAGATGCGGAATTATTGAAACAAAAAATCGCTGAAGCAGACGTTTTAGTGAATGGTACGACTGTTGGAATGGGCGAAGGGTCAACGAGAACACCAATCAGTGATACGAGTATGCTTCATGAAAAATTAGTGGTGGCGGATGCGGTATACAATCCTCCAGTAACACAGTTGATTAAAGATGCTAGGGAAAAGGGCTGTGACACGGTGACTGGAGAAGGCATGCTGTTAGGGCAAGGAAAAGCTGCATTTGAAATTTTCACCGGACAACCTCTTCCAACAAAAGAAAAATAAACGTTGGAGCTAAATAAACGAGTAGGAGTAATTATCATATGAGAAAGAAGTATTTACCGTCACTGATTTTTGTGTATTTGGCCTATTTTACTCACGGAATGCAAACACTAAGCCTGAGTCAAAATGCCTCATACTTTTTTGACAAATGGGGATATACAGATGCTACCGCTGGGGCGGCGGCTGTTTCAATGGCGATCACGTTTACAGGTTTCGGGAAGCTGATCTCTGTTTGGATCGGTGGAGAAATTTCAGACAAGGTTGGTCGGAAAGTGTTGGCTGTCGGCGGATCTGTGCTATATCTTCTGTTCTTCGTCGTTTTATTACTGTCAACTAACGTGTATATCGCCTATGTAGCGGCATTCATTGTTGGGATCGCAAACTCTGGTATGTGGGATGCGGCGTTGTATCCGGCAGCACAAGAAGCGACACCTAAATATGCGGCTTCAGCACTATTAGGAATTAAATTATTTGTCTCCATCGCTGGGGTAATCTTCCCATTAATGGTTGTTCGTTTTGCAGAAGCTGGACAAAACTCTATGAGTATCATCGTACCGGGAGTATTGGCACTTATTTGTGTGATTATGTCAATTCTTTGTCCATTTGCTTATGATGATGATATGAAGGCTAGTAAAAAAGCGAAAAGTGATTCTTCCGTAGAGGAAGCGTTAGAGTCTTCAGAAGATTTGGTTCAAAAAGAAATTGATGAAGCAAAAGCGAAGATGCTGGTTCAACCCAACAAGCTGGTTAATTTTACAACGATGTTTTATGGTTTTGTCTGCATGTTCATTATGTACGGCGGCCAACAATATACAAAGGCATATGGTTTGAGTAATGTCGGTATGACAGAAATGCAGGCAGCGAGTTTGACGTCTGTTTATACGATTGGTTCCATTATCGCTGTTCTTTTCTGGGCCTTTATGATGGGTAAATTAAGATGGAATCCGGTGAAGGTATTGTTCATCGATGCAATCTTTACAACGATTCCTTTGGTTGCTGTATTGCTTATTCATAATATTACGGTGATCTATATCAGTATCGCTTGCTTAGGATTCTTCGCTGCAGGTGGTGCTTTACAGGCAGGACTTAGCGTTCGTCAAATGTTCTCACCAGGTAGAAAAGGGAGAAATACCGGGATTTATTATACTTGGATGAGTATCGCCAGTGTCGCTTTACCATATTTTGTCGCGTATATGAC
>OKVX01001269.1_pt1 | contig 10694 bp, 10 predicted proteins | sample 1606941 | NCBI WGS metagenome assembly OKVX01 (sample SAMN03281016, study PRJEB24777) | human gut metagenome | isolation source: fecal sample PR161 from 1 month old female Malay infant, caesarean... | reverse complement strand
TCAGTTTTTGTTAAAAAATTGTGTAGGATAAGCTGACTCGCTTTTAAGCCGGGCAGCGGAACATCTGCCCTGAATAATCAGACCGACGCAGTAAGTGAGAGAACAATGTCGAACAAACCCTTTCATTACCAGGATCCTTTCCCGCTCGGTAAGGATCAGACCGAATATTACCTGTTAACCCGCGATCATGTCTCTGTCTCTGAGTTTGAAGGGCAGGAGATCCTCAAGGTCGATCCGCAGGCGCTGACCTTACTGGCGCAGCACGCCTTCCACGACGCCTCGTTTATGCTTCGTCCTGCGCATCAGCAGCAGGTGGCCGATATTCTCAGCGACCCGGAGGCCAGCGAAAACGATAAGTATGTCGCGCTGCAGTTCCTGCGTAACTCCGATATCGCGGCAAAAGGCATTCTGCCGACCTGCCAGGACACCGGTACGGCCATCATCGTGGGTAAAAAAGGCCAGCGTGTCTGGACCGGTGGCGGCGATGAAGCCGCGCTGGCGCACGGTGTCTACAACACTTACACCGAAGACAACCTGCGCTACTCGCAAAACGCGGCGCTGGATATGTATAAAGAGGTCAACACCGGCACCAACCTGCCTGCGCAAATTGACCTCTACAGCGTGGACGGCGATGAGTACAAATTCCTTTGCATCGCGAAAGGCGGCGGTTCAGCCAACAAAACCTACCTCTACCAGGAAACGAAAGCGCTGCTCACACCGGGCAAGCTGAAGAACTACCTGGTGGAAAAAATGCGTACCCTGGGGACTGCAGCCTGCCCGCCATACCATATCGCCTTTGTCATTGGCGGCACGTCGGCGGAAGCGACGCTGAAAACCGTGAAGCTGGCATCGACCAAATACTACGACGGCCTGCCAACCGAAGGGAACGAACACGGCCAGGCGTTCCGTGATGTTCAGCTTGAGCAGGAGCTGCTGGAAGAAGCGCGTAATCTGGGGCTCGGCGCACAGTTCGGCGGTAAATACTTTGCTCACGACGTGCGTGTGATCCGTCTGCCGCGTCACGGCGCATCCTGCCCGGTGGGTATGGGCGTCTCATGTTCGGCGGATCGTAACATCAAAGCGAAGATCAACCGTGAAGGCGTGTGGATCGAAAAACTGGAGAACAACCCGGGTAAATACATTCCGGAAGAGTTGCGTAAAGCCGGTGAAGGTGAAGCGGTTCGCGTTGATCTGAACCGTCCGATGAAAGAGATTCTGGCGCAGCTGTCTCAGTACCCGGTCTCGACGCGTCTCTCCCTGAACGGCACGATCATCGTCGGCCGCGACATCGCCCATGCGAAGCTGAAAGAGCGCCTGGACAACGGCGAAGGGTTGCCGCAGTACATCAAAGATCATCCGATCTACTACGCGGGCCCGGCGAAAACGCCAGAGGGTTATGCCTCCGGCTCATTAGGCCCAACCACCGCAGGCCGCATGGACTCCTATGTTGACCAGCTCCAGGCCAACGGCGGCAGCATGATCATGCTGGCGAAAGGCAACCGCAGCCAGCAGGTGACGGATGCGTGCCACAAGCATGGCGGGTTCTACCTGGGCAGTATCGGTGGTCCGGCGGCCGTACTGGCGCAGGGCAGCATCAAGAGCCTGGAGTGCGTGGAATACCCGGAACTGGGTATGGAAGCGATCTGGAAAATTGAAGTGGAAGATTTCCCGGCGTTTATCCTGGTGGATGACAAAGGCAATGACTTCTTCAAGCAGATCCAGTCCTCTCAGTGTTCGGCATGTGTGAAGTAAGCTAAAAAGCCGGGTGGCGGCTACGCCACCCGACACCAAAAAGAGCGCACAAAGCGCCATAACGTTTCTCAGAAGTCATCAATACTTATCTCTTAAGCATGTGAGCAATCCCATCTTTAATTATCAAGGAGAAAGTAATGACAACGCATCGCCGTGAGAAAGATTCGATGGGCGCGATCGACGTTCCGGCCGACAAACTCTGGGGGGCGCAAACCCAGCGCTCGCTGGAACATTTCCGTATTTCGACAGAGAAAATGCCCGTTTCGCTGATTCAGGCGCTGGCGCTGACCAAACGTGCCGCCGCCAAAGTGAATCTGGATCTGGGCCTGCTGGCGGCTGACAAAGCCAACGCCATCATCAGTGCCGCCGACGAAGTGCTGGCGGGCAAGCATCCCGACGAATTCCCCCTGGCCATCTGGCAGACCGGCTCTGGCACGCAGAGCAACATGAACATGAATGAAGTGCTGGCCAACCGGGCAAGCGAGTTGCTGGGCGGCGTGCGCGGTATGGAGCGTAAGGTTCACCCGAACGATGACGTTAACAAGAGCCAGAGCTCCAACGATGTCTTCCCGACGGCAATGCACGTGGCGGCGGTGATTGCCATCCGTGAACAGCTGATCCCGCAGCTAAATGTGCTTAAAAGCACCCTTAACGAGAAAGCCCAGGCCTTCAGCGATATCGTCAAAATCGGGCGTACCCACCTGCAGGATGCCACGCCGCTGACCCTTGGACAGGAGATATCCGGCTGGGTGGCGATGCTGGAACACAATCTCAAACACATTGAGTACAGCCTGCCGCATCTCTCTGAGCTGGCGCTGGGCGGCACGGCGGTGGGGACGGGGTTAAATACCCATCCGGAGTACGCGGTGCGCGTGGCGGAAGAGCTGGCCGCGATTACCGGGCAACCGTTTGTTACCGCGCCCAATAAGTTTGAGGCGCTGGCAACCTGCGACGCGCTGGTTCACACCCATGGTGCGCTGAAAGGGCTGGCGGCATCACTGATGAAAATCGCCAACGACGTGCGCTGGCTGGCCTCTGGCCCGCGCTGCGGCATTGGTGAAATCAGCATCCCGGAAAATGAACCGGGTAGCTCCATTATGCCGGGCAAAGTGAACCCGACGCAGTGTGAAGCCATGACTATGCTCTGCTGTCAGGTGCTGGGAAATGACGTGGCCGTCAATATGGGCGGTGCGTCAGGCAATTTCGAGCTGAACGTCTATCGTCCGATGGTTATCCACAATGTGCTTCAGTCTGTACGTCTGCTGGCGGACGGCATGGAGAGTTTCAACGCGCATTGCGCCTCCGGCATTGAGCCGAACCGCGAGCGAATCAGTCAGTTGCTCAATGAGTCGCTGATGCTGGTGACCGCCCTCAATACCCATATCGGCTACGACAAAGCCGCTGAGATCGCCAAAAAGGCGCATAAAGAGGGGCTGACGCTGAAAGCCTCTGCGCTGGCGCTTGGCTACCTCACGGAAGACGAGTTTGATGCCTGGGTCCGCCCTGAAGCGATGGTCGGCAGCCTGAAATAGTCACGTCGCCACATACAGGTGCAGCCGGGGAATAATCAGCTGCAGCGGCTGCGCCTGAGGCTTATAGCGATGCTGAACGTTTTCCGCATCGTAATTCAGCAGTTCGCCAATGTCCGGTACCACGGCGCCCTGATCGGCATCATAGAGCGCAATCAGCGGCGTTGGGCAGGCGTACTGGATCTGCTTTTGCTGGCCTGAATACCAGACGCGGGCGATAGGCTGCACCTTCACCGGGCGTTTAATCTTAAGGCGCGTTTCAACGGGCAATGACGCGATGCTGTGATACTCCTGCTCCAGGCGCTCAATCCACTGCTCGCGCGACCACGGAGCCACGGTGCGCGGCGCTTTCAGGCTCTTTTCCAGCTGGGCCAGGATCTCATCCCGGGTAAAGTTTTTGATAATGTGCTTGTTGGCCCAGCCGAAGCGCAGCGTGGCGGGCTGACGCAGTACCGTCAGCGTACGGTAGGCATTCAGGGTGATTAAACCCGGAAGCTGGCGGTGCACCCACTCAAAGCGGGCGGCTGGCGCCAGGCCTGACTCTTCGGTAATGATCTTTTCAAATGCCGCTTTCAGGGTATTGATGTGCGTAATCTGGGTTTCCAGCGCCTCACGGGTTTCGGCGTCCGTTTGCAGACAGATCACCCCCGGCAGGCGAACGGCCGCCTTGCTGCTGCGGTTTTCTGACTGCTGCTGAATAAACAGGCGACGATAGTGCTGTAGCGCCAGATCCCGCGCGGATTGGCCGATATGCTGTTTGACGTCGATGGTTTGCAGCGGATCGTGCTCTGCGCCTTTTGCCACCTCCGGCAGGGTAAAGACCCGCGCAGCCAACAGGCGGCAGGCCTGCAGGCGCTCGGTCAGCGTTAACAGCTCATGCTCCATCTCCCGAAAGGTGCTGTTCAGCCTTTCGATAAGATCGTATGTCGCCATGTGAATCCCCATTAGTTACAACATACTCATGGTATAACACAGCACGCCGGGTCAGGCCAGCGTGCGGTTAAGGTCAGGCAGGAACGGGAAGGGCGATGTTATGGTACACCGGCCAGCTAAAGCAGAAGCATGCGCCGCCGAGTTCACTCTCCCCGCACTGCACCGTGCCGCCCATCGCCTGCGCGATAGAGTGGACAATCGCCAGCCCCAGACCACACCCTCCTGTCGCACGGTCGCGGCTCGGGTCGAGACGCACAAACGGCTCGAACACGGTTTCACGCGCGTCCGGGGCGATGCCGGGGCCATCGTCTTCCACCGTCAGACGGGCCTGATTGTCCTGCAAGTCCAGGCCAATCCGCAGCGTGCTCTCGCTGTAGCGCATGGCGTTGTTCATCAGATTATCCAGCACGCGTTCCATCAGGCGCATGTCCAGCGCGCCGTAATCACCCGGCGTGACGCGCGTTAACAGGGTGCGTTGCGGATTGACGCTCTGGACGTCATCAATATGGGTTTGGATCCACGTCGGCAGATCCGGAGTACTGAGGTGCAGTTCATTTTGCGGACGGTCAAGACGAGCGTAGGTGAGCAGCTCCTCAATGAGCGCTTCAAGCTGGCCGATGTCGCGGTTTAACGCCTGAGACTCTGCCGCCGTAAGGTTTTCGCTCATCTCCAGCCGGTAGCGCAGGCGCACCAGCGGCGTACGCAGCTCATGAGCAATCCCGTCGATCAGTTGTTTTTTACTGGCAATCAGGGCGTTGATGTTATCGGCCATCTGGTTAAATGCCACCCCCAGACGTTCAAAGCTGGACCCGCTGTCAAAGTGAATACGCTCGGTAAGATGCCCCTCGCCAAAGCGCTGTGCGGCGGATTCCAGTTTCAGCATGTCCTGCCAGTGTGGGCGCATCCAGATAAAGACCGGGAAGGCGAGTGAAATGGCGATAAAGGCCATCAGGGCCATATCCAGCAGGCGCATCTGGTGCAGATAATAGAGATAAGGCACCGGCCCTACAGCCAGCACATAATGACTGCGCGGAATACGCTGGATAAAGGTGTATTTCTCATCCAGTGCCACGATATCCCCGTCACGCAGGCGCTGCATGGCAGGCGGATCTAAATCGAAATCCTTCAGCGGTTCAATGCGCAGATCGAACGACAGGTTCAAATCCAGCTCTTTTAGGGTTCTCGCCCAGTCATGTGGTGGAATTTCACGCAGTTCGCTGCGCATCAGATAAAGTGAGCTTTTCATCAGATCGTCCAGCGACTGCCTGCCCGCTCGTTCGGCAGTGAACTTATAGACCAGCCCGACCAGCATGGTCATTACCAGGAAGCAGACAAACAGCAAAAGATAAAACTGCACAAAAAGCTTTTTCATTAAATCTCACCGAAAAAACGATACATGCCGAATATACATGAAAAACCTTCCGGTGTTTTCACCACCATCATGCACGACAAACGTATTATCTGAGCCGTGCCGAGGTTTGTTACATGGCGTGAGTACTTCTTTTGATTTTGGCGATGAGTTTTTCTGTCACGCTCAGGCCTTCCGCGATCTCCGCATCAATCACGGCGCTTCCGAATTCGTTAATTAAATCCAACAATATTTCGTAAGACTGAATCAGTTCCAGAAGATCAAAGAGGGCTTTTTGGTCGGCACGCGCGGGGGAGGCTTGGTTAAGCGTTGCCTGATTAACAATCCATTCAAGATTGGTTTTGATGGCTTCTACGTCATGGTAGCTATACATATGTCATAGGCTTAAATCCTCATTTCAAGATTTTATGGGAGAGAGGTAGCGAAAGCGTCGCGATAAAAACGTTTATGTGGCGGGCCCGGTGCGCGCTCAAGAAGGAATGCAGGAAAAGTAATTATGGATTAGTTCGCTGGCTTAGTAAGTTAATTGTTGCGCCAACGGGCAAATTAACGCGCGAAAGTCAGGGCATTGTCGTGTAATGCCTTCATTTCGCGCAGGTTATGCTATTTTGCCAACGCGATCAGGTTTCCCAGGCGTGCGGGGCGAACAGATAACCCTTGTTACGCACGGTTTTGATGCGGTACGGCTCGGTGGCGTTGTCCTGCAGTTTCTTACGCAGTCGCGAAATAGCCACGTCAACACTGCGATCCATTCCATCGTAACTTACGCCGCGCAGGTTTTTCAGCAACGCGTCACGGTCCATAATCTGCCCCGCATGGGTGGCCAGCTCCCAGAGCAGGTCAAAATCGGCGGTAGAGAGCGCGATAAGCTCACCGGAGAGCAGGACCTGGCGGTTAACCGGATCGATGGATAACGTGCCAAACCGCATCGCTTTATGCGGCATCAGGGACTGCGCCGGCACCTCGCGTTCACTGCTGGCATGCTGGCGCAAATGCAGGCGCAGACGGGCGAGCAGAACGGCAGGCGGCGTGGTTTTAAGAATGTAGTCATTGGCCCCCATCTCCAGCGACAGAATATGGTTCATGTCGCTGTCCAGTGAGGTCAGCAGCACGATAGGGCCATCCCACTGAGCCCGCAGGTCGCGGCACAGCGTCATCCCGTCTTTGCCGGGCAACATGATATCCAGCAGCACCAGATCCGGGTTTTCACGCACCACGACCTCTTCGGCGCGATCGCCACGTGGCTCAACAATAACGTCCATATCATGTTTACCCAGATAAGCGGCGATCAATTGCCCCACTTCGGGCTCATCTTCTACATAAACAATCTTATTCATACAACGTCTGTTATCTCGAAAAATGCCAACATACACCGCGTAACCTTAACCTTCCATTAATCTTTCAAAATTAACGTCAGTTCCGTTATTCTGGCTCTTATTGTTACTTGATTGTTATAGGAAAAAGCATGGGGCTGGCGATAAAAGCCGCGCTGGGCGCGCTGGTGGTGTTATTGATTGGCGTACTGGCAAAAACAAAAAATTACTACATTGCCGGGCTGATTCCGCTCTTCCCGACGTTTGCGCTCATTGCACACTACATTGTCGCCTCGGAACGCGGCACTGAGGCATTGCGCACCACCATTGTGTTTGGCATGTGGTCAATCATCCCTTACTTTCTCTACCTGTTGTCCTTGTGGTATTTCACGGGCTTTCTGCGGCTTCCCCTGGCGCTGGGCGGGGCGGTGGTCTGCTGGGGGCTCAGCGCCTGGGTGCTGATTTTCTTCTGGAGCCGCTTTCACTAGCGCAGCGGTCGCCCGCCGTCCACGGCAAAGGTTCTGCCGGTGACGTAACAGCTGGTGAGCAGATAATCGATAAGGTCGATCACCTCTTTCTCGCCAGGGGCGATTTTCATCAGGGATTTATTCAGCGCCTGCTGACGATACTCGGCATCATCGCCCTCGTTGAATAAAATCATCGCCGGGGCGATGGCGTTCACCTTGACCTCTGGTGCCAGCTTGCGGGCAAATGAACGCGTCATGTTATCCAGTGCGGCTTTACTCGCCGCATAAGCGATGTGTTTGTCGCTCCCGCGCTCCACCACATAATCGGTGAAATGAATAATGTCACCCGCGGCATGGCCGTGGCCGCGCAGCAGATCCTGCAGGGCATGGTTAAGCAAATAGGGGGCATTGACGTGGATCTGCAGCATACAGGCGAGCGTTTCGCTGAGCGACGTACCGGGTTTTTCTGCAAGCCATGCGCTGGCGTTATGGATAATCGCCCGCAGACCGTGGGTCGTTGATTTGACCTTATCCGCAAAGGCAAGTATGCCGTCGTCGGTGGAGAAATCAGCCTGAATACAGGTTGCCCCCGCTTTTCGTAGCCCGTCTATCGAGGGGTATTCCGTGCGGTAACTGACAATGACCGGGTGGCGAAGGTTGAGAAAGTGATGGGCGAGGGCGAGGCCGATACGACGGCCTCCACCAGTAATCAGTATTGGGCGATGCTGCGCAGTTCCCATCGTATTCTCCTTTTCAGTTCAACAATGGGAAACGCAGGGTTATCCCATTAACATCCAGGTTGCCGGTACGGCAGCAACCAGTAACAGCCCGATGAGGGCCATTTCACGGCGTTTAAGCGCGTTCTCCAGCTGATGAGTACGGCGGGCATAGATAAACACCAGCAGGCCCGGCGCATACAACACCACCGACAGCAGCAGGTGCATAGGCCCGGAAGCATACAACAACCACAAGCCGTAAATACAGGCGCCGATCCCCACCACATAGTGCGCCGGGCGGGTGGCGATTTTTAACAGATACGCACCCACTAAGAAATAGGGTACCAGAATCATCTCCGAGGCGATGGTCAGCAGGGTGTTATAGTCCGAACCTGTGAGCCAGATCAGCACCAGGCAGACCTGAACGCTGATATTTGTCAGCCAGAGCGACGCTGACGGCGCACTGTTTTTATTCTGACGGGCAAACAGACGCGGAAACGCTTTGTGCGTGGCAGCCAGGAAAGGCACTTCCGCCGCCATAATGGTCCAGCTCAGGTAAGCCCCGCAGACGGAGATAATCAGCCCCGCGGCAATGACCACATCGCCCCAGCTACCGAGCATTTTCACCATCAGACCGGCCATGGATGGGTTACGCATTTCGGCCAGTTCAGGACGAGCCACCACACCCAGCGACAGCAGCGTCACCAGCAGATAGACACCGAGGGCCGCCAGCACCGCCAGCAGCGTGGCGCGTCCGACGTCGCGCTTATTGCGCGCGCGGGCAGAGACCACCACCGCACCTTCAACACCAATGAAAACCCACAGGGTGATCAGCATGGTGTTTTTCACCTGCTCCCAGACGGGGACGCCCAGCGCAAGGCCAGTGAAATCGAGTTTAAATACATCCAGACGGAATGCCATAAACGCCAGCACGATAAACAGCCCGAGCGGAACCAGTTTGGCCAGCGTCGCCACCAGGTTAATACTTGCCGCCGTCTGGACGCCGCGCAAAATGAGCCAGTGTACGACCCACAGCAGCACCGACGCACCGACAATCGACTGCCAGGTGTTGCCGTCACCAAAAAGACGCAGCTCGGGCGTATCGGTAAAGAAACTGAGCGCCGAGAAGACAATAACCAGATAGGAGACGTTAGCGATCACCGCACACAGCCAGTAACCCCACGCGGAACAGAAGCCAATCAGTTCCCCAAAACCGGCCCGCGCGTAGGTGAAAATACCGCCATCGAGATCGGGACGAATACGGGTCAGCAGCAGCATGGCGAAGGCCAGCAGCAAAATGCCAACGCCGGTAATCCCCCAGCCAATCAGTAGCGCGGCAGGGCTTGCGACGGCCGCCATATTCTGCGGTAAACTGAATACCCCCGCACCCAGCATTGAGCTTAAAACGAGTGCAGTTAAAGCACTCAGGCCAAGTTTCTTTTCCATTGGCTTCCTGTTATGAAAGGTCCAAATCCAGAATAATTATTTCGCACAGGCGCATAAAAATGGTGGATCACACTAAGGCGCGGGATTTTACGGAGTGTCACGAACGCATGCAATGATGTGTAGCAGAAATTCAAAAAAAGTAACAAAAAAAGGCGGCATTACGCCGCCTTTAATGAAGCGTTTTGTTACTTGTACAGATCGGCGCTGATGGTCATGTTGTTACCACGTTCCTGCCACTGGCGGGTGATGTGGTAGTACTTCGCCCCTTTCTTCGCCGCACGCTTCGCGACCTGATAAGAGACTTCCGTACCGTTGCCATAGTTGCCGGTAAACTTGATGCTGTCGAACGGCACCATCTGCGCAGCCGTGGCGTTGTTCAGCTCTTCAACTTTGGTGCCGTCTGGCAGGGTAACGGAGTAACGGCCACCTTTCGTGGATTGCGTCTCAAAGAAACGGCCCACTTCAGCGCTTGGCGCTGCGGAGGTTGCTACGCCTGGAATTTCGACTTTCTTCGCTTCTTCGCCGCCTTTCGCTAACGCTGCGCGACCGGCTTCTGAATCAGCAGGGATGGCATCCGGGCTTTGCAGAACGCGTTTTTTCGCATCTTCTTTATAGATGAATGCGGTAATACGCTGGTTGCCACCCTGGTTAGCATCTACCTGACGCACGATGTAGAACGAGTAAGCCCCTTTCTGTTTCGCGGCTTTGGTGATGGCATCGTTCACTTCTGGCTGGCTGCGGTAGAAGCCCTGAACGGTAACGGTGTCATACGGTTCCAGCTCAATCGCCTGATCTTTAGGCAGTTCAACGACGCCGTTGATCACGCGGTTTTTCGGCGCGTCAGCTTTTGGCGCATTCTCTTTGTACAGCGCAATGGTCACGCGCTGGTTGCCGCTATTGCCTTGATCGGACTGGTCAAGCACGTAAAACGACGCTGCGCCGTTTTTATCAGCGGCTTTTGATGCGGCGGTAACGGCATCGCCAATAGAGTTGTAACGACCCACAATGACCGTATGGTCAAAAGGTTTTAACGCTGCCGCTTGCTCCGGCGTTAACTCTGTCGCGGCATTCGCAGACAGGGCGGTCGCGGAAAGAAGTGCGGACGCCAGGAGTGTGTTCTTAAGCTTCATAAAAATAATCCTTCGCCTTGCGCAAACCATGTACTGGTA
>OKVX01001265.1_pt1 | contig 10713 bp, 7 predicted proteins | sample 1606941 | NCBI WGS metagenome assembly OKVX01 (sample SAMN03281016, study PRJEB24777) | human gut metagenome | isolation source: fecal sample PR161 from 1 month old female Malay infant, caesarean... | reverse complement strand
CGGCCCAGATCCGCGAAATTTTAATCAGCGAGTCAGCTTGGGAAGAAATGACCTGCTTATTCGCACCTTCCTTAGATAAAAACAACTCTGCTACGACCATTCCAATTATGAAATCAAAAACTATCGGGTTGGCTAAAAATGAAACATTCCTAAATAAAGAGTCTTCGTTTAAATATACATTTTGGGCATCGAACGATAATGATCCAGAGTTTGATAATTGCAGGGATACTAATATTACTATTATGATTATTGAACAGAACAAAGTCCTGTAACGTGAGCTGATAAACAAAGAAATTGCAAATGCGGTGTAAAAGTACATTTCATAAGTCAAAGTCCATGCTGGAATTAACAAGCTAAAACCATACGCCGGAGAAGACTCGGAAGGATTTAGTGGTATTAAAAATATACTTTTAACTATTTGCCATCAATCAATGATTTTACCTTCCATTACATTGTCGTAATAACATACAAAAAGAATATAGAAAATAAGGCAAAGTAAATAAACAGGCATTATCCTTAATACTCGTTTTATAGAGAAATCTATTGCCCTTATCTTTCCTGATGAGATATTACCTTGTGTAGTATATACAATAATAAACCCACTAATAAAGAAAAAAAGATCAACACCAAATGGTGAGTTAGAAATAAATATATTAAAAAAATGAGTTGATGGAACCATTGGTGAAATAATTATCGCAAAGTGCGATAAAACAACCAAGGATACTGCAAAACCACGAAGTGTCTGAATCCCGTCTAAGGATTTGGTTTTTGAATGAAGCCTTTCCACGAATAAATCCTTTTGATGATTTAATGTCTCGTAATTTATCGGAGTTTACCACCTAACATCAATCTGATCAGCACTTGATCATTTTCAAAAGCTGAAATGCTGTATATATACAGTAATCAGGAGGTGCATCATGGGATTTCCGAGTCCAGCGCAAGACTATGTTGAGCAACGCATATCACTAGACCAGCGCATCATAACCAGGCCAGCGGCTACGTAATTCATGTGAGCAGGTTCGACACACTACCGGGAAGGCATCCTTAGCGGCGCCCTTCTTGTCGTTGATGCGTCACTTACGCCATGCGACGGCTCATTGCTGGTTTGCAGATTGGAAGGTGAGCTGAAGATTAAGCGGTATCGCAATCATCCAAAGGCGCACCTTGAGGATTTGCAGACGGTAAGGCGGTAAGAGATACCTGCGCATGATGACGGGACGAGCCCCGATGCGATATTTGGTGTTATCACATACATCATCAATGATGCGCGTGCAGGTGAGTTTGATGATTGCCCGGCGATGTGAGGTTTTGTGTTATGCTGACCGCATATCCCGTAGCGTTATGTTGCAAACATGTAACAAGTCGGCATTCTTTCCATGTGATGAATTGAGTTGCTTTTATTAAACCGGACAACATACCGGACATAAAACGAAGTGTTCTCAAATTGTAATCAGTTAAAACATGGAGTTACCTACAGAATGCGTCTCTTACTCGCAGAAGATAATCGTGAGCTGGCTCACTGGCTGGAGAAAGCGCTGGTGCAGGAAGGCTTTGCCGTGGACTGCGTCTCCGACGGACGTGCCGCCGACCATCTGCTGCAGGGTGAAAACTACGCGGTCGCTATTCTGGACATCGGCATGCCCGGTTTTGACGGCCTGGAAGTGGTCCACCGCCTCAGAAAACGGGGGCAGACGCTGCCGGTGCTGTTTCTTACCGCCCGCAGCAACGTGGCGGATCGGGTGAAGGGACTGAACGCCGGGGCAGATGACTATCTGCCAAAACCATTTGAGCTGGAGGAGCTTGACGCGCGTTTGCGCGCCCTGTTGCGCCGAAGCGAGGGTCGAACGCAGGAGCGTCAGCGCCTTGGGGAGCTGGAGTATGACGACGAGGGCTTTTTCCTGCTGCGCGATGAACCGCTTTCCCTGACGCCGCGGGAGCTCTCCCTGCTGAAAGTGCTGATGCACCGCCGGACCCGTCCGGTTTCACGACAGCAGCTTTTCGACCAGGTGTTCAGCCTGAACGACGACGTCAGCCCTGAAAGCATCGATCTCTATATTCACCGGTTGCGTAAGAAGCTGACCGGCAGCGGCGTGCGGATCACCACCCTTCGGGGGCTTGGGTACGTGCTGGAGTGCGGCGATGAGGTGGGTTAAGCCGCAGTCGCTCTATCTGCAGCTGTTGCTTTTCCTGGGGCTGCCGCTGCTGCTGCTGTGGGGATTGTCGGCCTTTAACAGCTACGTTAGCGCGCTGCAGGCGGCCACGCAGGCCTACGATCGCACGCTGTTATCCTCTGCCCGCACCATCTCCGAGCGGCTGGAGATGCGCAACGGCAGGCTGGCGGTGGACGTGCCCTGGGTGGTGCTCGACAGCTTTGAGCTCAACATGAACGACCGGCTCTACTATAAGGTGGTCGACCCCGACGGACGGGTGATCTCCGGCTATGACGATCTGCCGAAGATGCCGCCTGCGACGTCGCGCACCACGCTCTATCCGGCGCTGGCCTGGTTTTACCACACCGAATATCGCGGCCAGGCGATTCGGGTGGCGCGCCTGCTGCAGCCCGTAAATGAAGATAATGTTTTTGGCATGGCGGAGATTTACGTCGCCGAGACGCTCCAGTCCCGCCGCTATCTCGCCAGCCAGCTGCTCTTTTCATCCTGGGTTTCACAGGGGCTGCTGGTGCTGCTGACGCTGGTGCTGACCGCATGGCTGCTGCGCCGCGTGCTGCGCCCAATGCGCCAGCTATCGTCACTGATGGTGCGGCGCGAGCCGGGCCTGCTCGCACCGCTGCCGGAGCTGCTGCCCTGGTCGGAGACCCGGCTGCTGATAGTCGCCTTTAACCGCTATATCGACCGGCTGCGCGGCGTGCTTTCGCGTCAGGAACGCTTTAACGCGGATGCGTCGCACCAGCTCAAAACGCCGCTGGCGGTGCTTAAAACCCAGGTCTCCGTCGCCCTCGCGCGTCAGGATCCCGCCCTGTGGCAGGAGAGCCTGCGGGCAATGAATGCCACCCTGGACGACACTATCGTGCTCACCGAACGGCTGCTGCAGCTTTCAGCGGTGAAGGGAAAAGAGCAGGGGGATCGTCATTTTACGCCTGTGGATCTGGTTCAGGTGGTGCAGAACTGCTGCTTTTCCCGGCTGGCGCAGGCGCGGAGCAAGGCGATCGATTTGGGATATGACGGTGTACAGCAGCCGGTCACGATCGAAGGCGATGACGTTCTGCTGGGCGAGCTGTGCGCCAACCTGCTGGAGAACGCGATTAAATATACGCCTGCAGGCGGGACCGTGACCGTTTTCCTGCGCGTGGATGGCGGCGCCGTTGAGCTGAGCGTTGAGGACAGCGGCCCCGGCATTGAAGAGGATCAGATCTATCAGGCGATGCAGCCTTTCCACCGTCTGGACAACGTCGGGAACGCCGCCGGTTCCGGGATTGGGCTGGCGCTGGCGGGGGATATCGCCCGGCTGCACCGCAGCCATTTGCAGCTGACTCGCAGCGAAACGCTGGGTGGCCTTTGCGTCAAAATGCGCTTTCTGCTGCTTACGTAAAAAAGCCGGGGGTTTCAAATCGTTACAATCTTCCTGTCCGCCGCACGCAGAGTGCTTGATCCCCCGCAGACTCAGGTTAAAATCTCGCGGTTTTGGGGACTTCTCTATAATTATGCAGGATCGCGACAATGAAAAAAGTGGCATTACTGGGCCTCGGCCTGATGGTTGTATCTGCGGCGGCTAACGCCATTAGCATTAATGGTTCGGCGGGTCAGGACTATACTCACCTCGGTTTTGGCATGGGTACTGACACCTCCGGTCTGGCAATGACCGGCGGCTGGACGCACAACGATGACGACGGCGACGCGGCAAGCCTCGGCCTCGGTCTGAATATTCCTCTTGGCCCATTCCTGGCCACCGTTGGCGGTAAAGGTATCTACACCAACCCAAATGACGGTGATGAAGGGTATGCGGCGGCTGTGGGCGGCGGCCTGCAGTGGAAAATTGGCGACAGCTTCGGCCTGTTTGGCGAGTACTACTACTCTCCGGATTCCCTCTCCAGCGGCATCGACAGCTATGAAGAAGCCAACGCCGGCGCGCGCTGGACCATCATGCGTCCGATTACCATCGAAGCGGGCTACCGTTATCTGAACCTTGCCGGTAAAGACGGCAACCGCGATAACGCGCTGGCTGACGGCCCGTACGTGGGCGTGAGCGCAGGCTTCTAATCGTTCCGGCGCGGCGTTCCGTCGCGCCAGTTTCTCTCATCTCCACCCCGCGTTTGCGCTATAGTGTTTTGACCAAATAAGCGGGAGAACACAATGATTAACGTGGAGATGTTATCCACCGGCGACGAAGTGCTGCATGGACAAATTATTGATACCAATGCTGCCTGGCTTGCCGATCTTTTCTTTGAGCAAGGATTACCGTTAACGCGCCGCAATACGGTGGGCGACAATCTTGAGTCACTGGTCGCTGTTCTGCGCGAGCGCAGTGAACAGTGCGACGTGCTGATTGTGAACGGCGGGCTTGGCCCCACCAGTGACGATCTCAGTGCCCTGGCCGCCGCGACCGCAAAAGGCGAAGGGCTGGTGCTGCATGAGGCGTGGCTCTCGCAGATGGCGCGTTTTTTCTCCGAACGTGGCCGCGTCATGGCCCCCAGCAACCGCAAACAGGCTGAAATTCCCGCCAGTGCTGAACTGGTCGATAACCCGGTCGGTACCGCGTGCGGGTTTGCCATGCAGCTGAACCGCTGCCTGATGTTCTTCACGCCGGGCGTGCCCTCAGAATTTAAAGTGATGGTCGAGCAGCAGATCCTGCCGCGCCTTCGCCAGCGTTTTACCCTGCCGGAACCCCCGCTGTGCCTGCGTCTGACCACTTTTGGCCGTTCGGAAAGCGATCTGGCCCAGAGCCTCGATCACCTCTCACTCCCTCCGGGCGTCTCCATGGGCTATCGCTCCTCCATGCCGATCATTGAGCTTAAGCTGACCGGACCGGCCACCCAGAAAGAGGCGATGCTCGCGCTGTGGCCTGAGGTGCAGCGCGTAGCGGGTGAAAGCCTGATCTTTGAAGGCACGGAAGGGCTACCGGCGCAGATTGCGAAGCATCTGCAGTCGCGTCAGCTGAGCGTGACCTTAAGCGAGCAGTTCACCGGTGGCCTGCTGGCGCTGCAGCTGTCGCGCGTCAACGCGCCGCTGCTGGCCAGCGAAGTGGTGCCGTTCCAGCAGGAGACTCTCGCGCAAACCGCCCGCTGGGCGTCCGAGAGAAGGGTGAAGCATTTTGCCGGTCTGGCGCTGTTTGTCGGCGGGCTGGATGAGGAATACCTCAACTTCGCGCTGGCGACGCCTGAGGGCACTCACGCCCTGCGGGTAAAAATGAGCATTACCCGCCACAGCCTGGCGGTGCGTCAGGAGGTATGCGCCATGATGGCGCTGAACATGCTGCGCCGCTGGCTGAATGGCAAAGAGGTGGCCAGCGAGCACGGCTGGATTAACGTGGTTGAGTCGCTGTTCGTGGAGTAACGCCTGTGCCGGGGCCTTTCGCCCCGGCCATGTTCACCCGAGCGCCTTTGCCAGCAGCGTAATCGGATGCTCGCAGCGCTTGCTGGTGGACATCTCAATCTGCCACTTGCAGGTTTCGCAGTCGGTCACCACGATATCCGCGCCGCTCTCCTCAATCTGACGGAACAGCGGAGCGCCGATCGCCTGCGACGTTTCGTAGTTTTCACGCTTAAAGCCGTAGGTTCCCGCAATCCCGCAGCAGCGTGAGTCCAGCACCGTCAGCTCCAGCCCCGGAATTAACCGCAGCAGCTCAAGCGTATAGAGCGACCAGCCCATTTTTTCCATATGACACGGCGTGTGGTACACCACTTTCAGGGGTAATTTCCCCAGCGGCAACGTCTGTCCGCTGTCCAGCTTGCGCCACAGGAAGCGCGTCGCCAGCTCGATGTGCTCGCGCAGGCCGGTGTTGTCCACGTCCAGCAGATGCGGATACTCGTCGCGCAGGGTGAAGGTACAGGTGGATGAGGTCGCCAATACCGGTATGCCTTTTTCGACAATCGCCTCGCGCAGGGAGGTGACATTGCTTTGCGCCTGCCTGCGCGCTTTATCGGTAAACCCGTTGGCAATCAGCGGCACGCCGCAGCACTTTTCTTTATTCAGTAGCTGAACGCCCGTTCCCATGGCGTTCAGCACCTTCAGCAGATCTTTACCCAGCTGCGGGTGGTTGTAATTCACATAGCAGCCGTGGAAAAAAGCCACCTGCTCGGCGTACTGCGCCTGCTCCGCCGCCACGGATTTATACCAGCGACGGAACGTACCGTGAGAATATTTTGGCAGGCTGCGGTGATGGTCTATCTTCAGCGTGGCATCCAGCAGCTGGCGCACCGGCTTGAGAGCGGTCGCGGCATTCACCAGCGGGGCAAACGGCGTCGAGACGCTGCCCATCAGATCGGTGTGGCTCAGAATCGCGTCCCGCAGCGACGGCTTTTGCGTGCTGTAGCGCGCCCGGGCGCGCTGAATAATATCGCCGATTTTCACATCCGACGGGCAGGCGACTTCGCAGCGTTTGCAGTTAATGCAGTATTTCAGCGCTTCATCGTACAGCTTGCCGTCCTTCAGGCGCAGACGCTCGCCGTCCGGCCCGGCCTGCTTTGGCCCGGGATAGCGTGGGTTCACGCCGCTGACCGGGCAGACGGTGGTACACACCGTGCATTTGATGCAGCTTTCAAAACGGGTATCGTTCATTGTTCAGCCTCCGTGCGCTGGCTAATCTGCTCTGCCACATACAGCGCCGTGACGGCGCAGACTCCGCCACCGCATCCCTGGGTAATGGGATCGTACCCGCCCAGCAGCGAGCCGATGGCAAAGAGATTACTGACGGGCTTACCGGCAAGCTGCGGATGCAGGTGGTTATCGACAATCACGCCGAACTGCTGCCAGGGCTGCGGCGAGAAGAAATCACTCTGATACCAGTCCGCGCGGGAGGCTCGCTGGCGAACATCCAGCCCCATAATGGCTTCCCGGATGCCCTCCCGGCTGCTCAGCAGCCCGTTGCTGAAGAAGCTGCCGCTTGCCAGCACCGTATAGCGTGCACGAAGCGGAATATCGTCGTGGTTGCGCGTCCAGATTTCGCTCACCGCGCCGTCTGTCAGGGTAATTTTTTTCACTTCATCACCTGCCATCCAGACGCCACCCTGCGCAACAAACTTACGCTGGAGCTGGGTATGCAGGCGAATGCCGGGGACAGACGGGGGCAGCGTGGGCAACAAACCGAGCGTGCAGGGCAGACGGTCTGAGAGCCAGCGCCAGAGTCGGTTATCGTTCAGGCCAAAGCACGCGGGCATCAATAGCGCATCGCATCCTGCCGCAAGCGGGCTGAGCGCCTCATACAGCAGCGGCCATTTGTCCTCGTTATCCAGAAAACGGGCGATATTCACCGCGCGAAATTCGCTCGGGTTGTCGCGCAGGACATCAAGCTCGGGCAGCTCTATTTCTGCCGTGTCGGCGTTAACGCCCTGGCGACAGAGCGATGCCGCCGCGAGATGGGGCTGAAAATCCAGAAAGCCGCTAATCCCTACCACCCGCACGCGTCCCGCGCGAATGGGGGCAACGGGCACTTCCTCCGGGCTGAGCCAGGCGGAACGCAGGGTGCCTAGCGGCGTAACGCGCTGGTGATTGAACCTGGCGCTGCCCTGCAGACGCGCGCCGCACTCCGCCAGCAGCGCTTCGGTTTCCAGCGCAAAGCGGTCAATATGCTGTGCACCAACCAGGTGATACGGGTGCTCCGGCGGCAGCTTATCGCGGTACGCTTCGTCCACCAGATCCAGCGAGCCCGACGAGAAGTGCAGGGCGCTCTGCCCCCGGGTGATAATGGCGCAGCGCAGCCCCTGCTTCGTGAGCTTAATGCCGCAGAGCAGGCCCGCCAGCCCGCCGCCGACAATCACGGTATCAAATTTCATCGTGTTGCTCCTTCTCCAGACCGCAAAGCCCCTGGTAGACCCAGCGGGTAAATTCACTTTCACGCAGGGCATCGCCCCAGGCGACAGGCTGAATGCCTTTCCAGCGCTCGTTTAAAAACGCGCTGAGCTGATCGAGCGACTGGGTGGCGGTGGTGGTATGAAAGCGCTGCAGCAGCCCCGCAGCACGGCAGGCGCACAGCTCGCCCTGACAGGTGCCCATTCCGACGCGGGTGCGGCGGCGGAGATCGAGCAGGCTGTTGACCGTCAGGTTCTCCACCGCGTACTGCACTTCACCGGCCGTCACGGCTTCGCACTCGCACACCAGGCTGCGGCTCAATCTTCCTTCACCAAGCCACGGTGGCGTTCTGTCGCCGTGGCGGTATACCGCGGACCCGCGCAGCGGCGCGGGCAGGGAGATGATTTTCTGCAGCGTTTTTTCGGTGGACTGCCGCGATCCCGGCAGCGGCTGTTCTGCCGTGACGCACGGCTCGGTATTTCCGAGCTTGCGGCAGACGGCATCGGTCGCCCACTCGGCCATCAGGCGATAGGTCATCAGCTTGCCGCCGGTGATGGTGATAAACCCGTCCATGCCGTCGCGCGCGGCGTGATCGAGCAGCACGATGCCCCGGCTGACGTTCCGTCCGCTCGGGTCGTTGTCGCTGGCGACCAGCGGACGCACGCCCGCGTAGGCGCGCAGAATCCGCGTCTGCGCCATTACCGGGGCCAGTTTGTCCCCTTCCCGCAGCAGGATATCCACCTCTTCAGCGGTGACGCGGTTGTAATCAATCTCGCTGTAGTCCACGTGCGTTGAAGTCGTACCGATTAACGAAATGGTGTCGCCCGGAACGAGGATATCGGCGTCAGACGGCTTGCGGCAGCGGTTAATCACGTGGTTATTGATGCGGTGGTCGAGGATCAGCAGCGAGCCTTTCGCCGGGAACATGCGCACCGACAGGTCCGCATATTCCGCTATACGCTGGCCCCAGATCCCCGCCGCGTTAACCACTACGGCGGCATACAGCTCGCCGTGCTCGTTGTACTGCGTATCAAACACCCGCACCCCACAGATGCGATGACCTTCGCGAATAAGCCCGGTCACTTCATGTCCGGTCAGAATGCGTGCGCCATGCTCACGGGCGTCCAGCATATTGGCGGCGGTCAGGCGGAACGGATCGACGGTACCGTCAGGGACTTTCACCGCGCCGATAAGCGCCGGGTTAACCGACGGTTCCAGCCGCCGCGCCAGCGCCGGATCCATGGCCTCCGCCTGAATGCCCGCGGCAGTGCAGGCGGTAATAAAGGTGTCCTGAAAGGCGAGGTCATCTTCGGGAAGGGTAATAAAGAGGCCGTCGGTCGGCTCAATGCAGTGGCGTGCGATACGCTTGAGGATCTGGTTTTCAGCAATACATTCGCGCGCGGATTCCGCGTCGGTGACCGCATACCGGGCGCCGCTGTGCAGCAGGCCGTGGTTCCGTCCGGTTGCGCCCGTGGCGATATCATGGCGTTCCAGAAGCGTAACGCTTAAGCCGCGAAGGGCGCAATCGCGCGCGATCCCGGCGCCGGTTGCGCCACCACCAATGATTATCACATCACTATAACGAGGATCGTGACTGGTCATTGTTTACCCTCTATGTTCGTTTTTTATCATTTAGCCATAGTAATTTTGTGGTTTGTTTGATTTCGAACATAAACGCGCGGAATTCGAAAGTGAAACGTGATTTCATGCGCTTTTTTGCGCATTCTGTCATATTTCTGTAACAATCTGTGCGTTGATTCACAGTAACAATCACCGTGGTTTCTTAACATCCCCGCCTCTGGAATTCAGGTGCGAGCCACCTGCTCATTCATTTCAAGGCCACGGAGGCTGTTATGCTCAGTATCTTCAAACCTGCGCCCCACAGGGCGCGTCTGCCAGAGGCAGAAATAGATCCGCTCTATCGCCGTCTGCGTTGGCAAATCTTCCTGGGGATCTTCTTCGGGTATGCGGCGTACTACCTTGTACGTAAAAACTTCGCGCTCGCCATGCCGTATCTGGTGGAGCAGGGCTTCTCCCGCGGCGATCTGGGGTTCGCGCTGTCGGGGATATCCATCGCCTACGGTTTTTCCAAATTCATCATGGGTTCCGTGTCGGATCGCTCTAATCCGCGCGTGTTCCTGCCTGCCGGTCTGATCCTTGCGGCAGCGGTGATGCTGTTTATGGGCTTTGTGCCATGGGCAACCTCCAGCATTGCCATCATGTTCGTGCTGCTGTTTCTCTGCGGCTGGTTCCAGGGAATGGGGTGGCCGCCGTGCGGACGCACCATGGTGCACTGGTGGTCGCAGAAAGAGCGCGGCGGCATCGTGTCGGTGTGGAACTGCGCCCATAATGTGGGCGGCGGTATTCCGCCGCTGCTGTTCCTGCTGGGGATGGCCTGGTTCAACGACTGGCACGCGGCGCTCTATATGCCTGCCTTTGGTGCCATTCTGGTGGCGATTATTGCTTTCGCCCTGATGCGCGATACGCCGCAGTCCTGCGGCCTGCCGCCGATTGAAGAGTACAAAAACGACTATCCGGATGATTACAGCGAGAAGCACGAAGAAGAGCTGACCGCGAAGCAAATCTTTATGAAGTACGTCCTGCCGAACAAGCTGCTGTGGTACATCGCGGTCGCCAACGTGTTCGTTTATCTCCTGCGCTACGGCATTCTGGACTGGTCCCCGACCTACCTGAAAGAGGTGAAGCACTTCGCGCTGGATAAATCCTCCTGGGCGTACTTCCTGTATGA
>OKVX01001262.1_pt1 | contig 10722 bp, 9 predicted proteins | sample 1606941 | NCBI WGS metagenome assembly OKVX01 (sample SAMN03281016, study PRJEB24777) | human gut metagenome | isolation source: fecal sample PR161 from 1 month old female Malay infant, caesarean... | reverse complement strand
CAATTAATCGAGTGTGATGATGTCCCGCCCGAAGATTTGGTTGGCGCTGAGTCTATCCACAAGCATTTGAAGATTTATAAATCGCTGTTTAAAACCTTTCTGACTGACAATAAAGATATTCTGGAGAAGTCTCCGACTGATGGAGTGGTTGCCGCACCGTCAAAAGCAAGGTTTGGAGCATACAGTGCAGCAGAAATGAGAAAGTTTGTGGGGTGGGCGCTCAGGCAGCCTGACGGTTGGCAGAAGTGGATCACTCTTTTATTGGCGTACACGGGAGCCAGAAGAGGCGAGATCGCAAAGCTGGAAAAATCTCATATCAAATATGATGAGGATAGTCAGCGGCACTATCTCCTTATCGCGGAAGGAGGGCAGGGGAAAACTGAGAACGCGACTAGACAGGTTGTAATACATCCCAAACTGATCGAATGGGGATTCCTTGATTTTGTAAACCGTCAATGGAAAGAGAAAATCTTCTCGCCTGTGTCGGGTAAGAACATGCCGAAGATCGGCAAAGTTTTAGCAGATGTGCGAGATCAGCTTGGCATTCCTTATCTTGATGACTATGGGCAGCGGCGATTGGTGCATAGCTTCCGACATACCATGATTTCAACCTGTTTAGCTGGCTGGGTTGGCAACTTAGCGCACTTGCAGCAGGTTGTAGGGCATGAGAAAAGCGGGGCAGGGATCACTAGAAGATACTTACACATTTTTCCTCTGAAAACTGTGTGTTACGTCATTGATGGATTGTGTTGGAATGGCTAATAATTTGGGTAATGTCATAGTTTTACTGAATTTTCAGTGATATAAATAATGTAAAAATAAGGTGTTCTACGTAAGGTTATTTTTCTATACACAGCTAGCATAAAGGATTAATGATGTTTATTAAAAAACTGAAGATAGAAAATTTTAAAGGGTATCACGGGGAAGATAATGAGTTGGAATTCAATATCCCTGATGGAGAAACGGAAGGTAGTGGACTTAATATATTTGTGGGTGAAAACAACGCCGGAAAATCCACTGTATTTGAAATTATAGATTTTATAAAGGATGGAACCAAAAAGAACATTGAGGATCTTATATGCAAATCAGATTCGGCTAATATTGCTGAGAAGCTTTCAGCCGAGCTAACCTTCACTGGAAACTTATCAGAAGTAATTGCCGCTCATGTACAAGCTAATAAAGTTGCAGCATTCACCTCGCATGTTTTTGAGGACGAGGGTGTTAATTATTTCAGAGTGAAGAGGTGTAGTGAGGTAGGGGAGAAGAAAATATTATTTTGGAACGGAAATGAATTTGTTAACCCAAGTGGTATAGATGCCCCATTTAAGAAGTTTTATGATAATAACTTCATTTGGGCTGATACAAACCCAAGCAATGAAGCAAAGTTTGGCTCTACAACTATATGTGGTTCGCTTCTAAAAGAAATTGCTTTAGGCCATATTGAAACGGATGAGTATAGAGCGTTTTCTGAGCAATACCATCGCGTATTCAATCACCCTGAATCAGAGTTGAGACAGAAAATATCATTAGTCGAAAATCAAGTTAGAGAGGTTTTCTCATCTCAATTTGGTATGGCAGATATTTCTTTCATTTTTGAAGAGTTGCAGGTAGAGAATTTCTTCAAAACTATTTCCATCATGATTGATGATGGGGTGAATGTCCCAATGGGAGAAAAGGGGCACGGTATGCAAAGGGCACTAGCCCTATCATTACTTCAGGTGTACGCTGAGATAACGTGTAATGCGCATGGTGCGGGGATTAGTAAACCATTTTATCTTTTCATTGACGAACCTGAAATATGTCTTCATCCTTCAGGGCAGCAAAAGCTTTTAGAAGCTTTAATGATTATATCCAAAAGTAGACAGGTCTTTGTTACAACGCATTCGCCTTTCCTTTTATCCTCCCCTTATCTTAAAAATGTCGGCTTGTTTGTTTTCAAAAAAGAGAATAATAAGAATGTTGTGGAGAGGGCTGATACGTCTCCTTGGTTCCCTTGGTCTCCATCGTGGGGCGAGATTAATTTCAAAGCATACAATTTAGCAACCGTTGAATTGCATAATGAATTATATGGTTATTTGCAGGAAAGAAACTCCTGCCCTAATGAAAGAGCAATGGAGCAATGGTTAAGCTCACAAGGCATCGTCCTTAGTAAAGTATGGACAAAAGAAATTAGAAATGTGGCGCAAGCTCCTACAAATACAACATTACAAACTTTTATCCGTAATCATATACATCATCCAGAGAATGTTACTATGCAGTCTAATCGTTATACGCAGCAGGAGCTATTAAGTTCAATTCAACAAATGGTAGGATTATTATAGAATAAAACGGCGAGTCATTCGACTCGCCAATCATTGGCAGGTCACTTTTCGTTGTCTGAGGTTGAGAACGTGCGAGAGTACGGGCAGGATTGTGAGCGAGTCACCAGCGGCAGAAGTGCCAGCGCACATATCAAAAGCTTCTTCATTTCCCGCTCTCCTTAAATGTTCAGCTCGTGGTAGGTCTGGTTAACCTCATCCTGAGTAATATCAAGGTACGTCATTGTGACTGCCGGGCTGCTGTGGTTTAGCATTTTGCTGATCGTCTCGATTGGTGTGCCTGCCTCCCACAATGCACGGCCCCGACACTTACGGGCGCTGTGACTGCTGATGTTCTTCTCTGTGACCATTTCCCCCGCTTCACTGAATGCACGGCTGGCTGATTCTCGCGTGATGGCCCTGGGTGGCTGATTCTTCACACGGTTAGATTTGGACTGGAACAGGAATTTATCTTCTGGGTATGCAGCACGGCGACGGCTGATAATCTCCCGTGCCCGGTTGTTAATCGGAAAGACCTTCAGCTTGCTCGTTTTCTTCTCCTTGATAGTAACCACGTTTCCGGCGACATCATCAAATGTCAGTGCCAGCAAATCACTGATGCGCAATGCCAGATTCAGGTTAAGCGCCCAGGCGTCAGCAAAGGTTTCGTTGCGACGGCGTAGGACTGCCTCAATCTCTCGTGCCTCTTTTGGTGTCGGTGCGTTCGTTCTCGCCATTTCATTATCTCCCTTTAATCAAGTTACGAATTAATCATTAATCATAACTAGATCATTATCAAGGGTTTTTTACGTCACAAAATGAAATTAAACCAACCCCGCCCCGTGGGAGGATCACTAGTAGGCCCCTGGTCGTGTGGTATCCGGTCCTGAAATATCGGGGTATTGTTAATACGAACTCCTGAAGATGCGGTGATCCTGATGGTGTGCCATGTGACTAAAACACCATTCTCACTCAGAGATCTGCTGGACCGTCGTTCCGACCCCTCAATAATCCACACGAATCTTGCGGAAATATCATAGTGACGCTGACAGCGACAACACCACAACCAGCCGCACGGGGTGTATAAACATTCACTTTTCGTGCATGAAATGTGGATTTTTATGCTGTTTCGAAGTGCATAAGCAGGCCGAGTCTGGAAGGGAGAGAATGTGAGGTTGTATAATTCCTTTATTTTCAATTTGTTAGTGTTTGGTGTGCTACTTTAGGTCACATTATTATGAACTGTGATGTAACTTTGTGGCCTGTCTGGTGCATCCTCTGGACTTCTGATACTTCCACCAACATTGGGCTGTGCCTGGCGATATTCTCCCGTCCCAACGGTCACCGCTTCGTGTCTTTTCCCACACAGTTGTGAACGGCCCCACCAATCCCTCCTACGCTCCACCAGAAGCCCGTAGCGGCGTTAAATCTACACAATTGTGAACTGACTGACCGATAATACACGACCTCCTACAGCGTTTGCAGGTGGCTCAAAGAGTCCAGAAGAGACTGGATTTTATTGACTTTGAGAAGAAAATTTATTTTTTCGGTATGGAAGGGCGGATCGGTGATTGTGTTTAGCCACGCCACGAGTGACAGATCTGCCGAGGCCGCGCCATTACTGTCCTCACTGCATGCACCACACCATAGCGCTCATAGGTACAGACTTGTGATTTGTACGCTTAGTGACCACTTTAGCATGATTAACTACGGATTATAGAGTATTTGAGGTGCATTTAATCTATTTTGTTCGCAGGATAGCCAATGATAAAGATCATCCACCAAATTTTCACAGAAAACTAGTATAGGGTTGCCAATCTTCAGCCAGCGCGGAGAATGGTCGGTACTTTCAGATGAAAGCGGGGGAGGGAGATGATCAATTCTCGGAGCGGATCAGGTGTCTGGACCGCCTCAGGTGTTGCCGTTGATTGTGCCATTGAAGCATGACGCGGACATATCAAACCAGAAGTTTTCATCAGTGCGTTGGTCGCGTGGATGACTTGGAAAATTCTCACCCGGTGATACCTGCACGATTATCGAGCACCTACCTGTTCGATTTTCGAGTAGGGGGTAGTCGATTTTCGAGTAGGGGGTAGTCGATTTTCGAGCACAATAATAATAAATAACAATCTCCATAAAAGAACTGATAAGAAAAGTACCTCCTGGTCGAGAGCACGGAATGACGGTTGGTCATTCTGTTAGTTTTAATCGTGATGCTTCTGCATCGCTCTGCAATGGCTGGTCAGCCACTTCAGATATGTTTGTGGTAAGAAGCTCACCTTCGCTGACGTGAAACAGCCACGCCATCTCGTGACCTCCTAACCCTCGTTAGCCCATCGCTTACGCTCTGTGACTCGGGTAACCCGACAGGCTACGCCAGAGAGCTACGCTCTCACTCTGTGTGGAAGCAGCGAACTTGTTCGCTATATGTGGATCGGAGCACGGCGTAGAGGACTGCTTTGCATCTGTCGGGTTCACTCCGGGGCGGCGCGGGTTAACTAACTAACTGACCTCCTCAACACCTCTCTACGGCGTTTAAATGGTGGTGGTGATGCGTATGTACTCCTATGGTGACAAATCCCCGTGTGGAGCGTTACAGAGCGATTCAGCCCTATTGACAAAGATTTCGGTAATTGATAATGTGATGATGAGGTATTATAAAGTTTACTAAAATAAAGCTTTCTATTTCAAGTGAAAACTAATATAATAAATAGGTAGGGTAATGATTTACCTATGAATCCTCGAAAAATTCTGCCGTCATCACGACATTCCTTGTCAACCTCACGGCAATACAAAATGGGTACAAAAGACCTCCGCTAATAATTCTTTCAACAGAAACGGAGAACCCAATGAATAAACCGAAATCCCAACGTCTCGACCTGACCACTATGACAGGCGAGCAGATCGCTGATCTCATCCTGAACGGCAAATACACCAAATCAGCCTTGTGGGCCTTCATCAGTAGAAACGGCGGCGCAGACGCTGTACATGCTCGATTCCCGCAGATCGCCGTCTGTCTTAATATTTTGAAGCAGGAACGTAAAAAGGCGAAACATGCACGGGCAGTGAAGTCGGTGCTGAAGCCTCTGAGCAATCAACGTGCCGCAGGAATGGAATTGACCGATATACTTCGTCCAATCTTGGAAGGCCATCGACAGCTTTATCTGGATAAGCTAGGTCTTTCTCTGACACCAGAGCAGGTCATTATGCTGCTCATCGCTGTCAACGGTGCTGAAGAACTGGAATCCTACGGTTTCCCACTGATTGGCGAGTTCCCGACAGCAACCGCAGCTTAACAACACTGAACAAAACCTGAGCCGGTTCGCCTTCTGGGCGACCACTGGCGGGAGGTCTTTTGTACCTAGAACGAGGAGGACAACTTGAATGAACATCAAATTTCAACAGCACGTTTATCAGGCTCTACTGGCTGAGGCCAAAAGGCAGGACAAGCCCCTGGCACGGCTCTGTAATGAAATCTTGGAGACTGCCGCGAACATTTTCGACAACACACCAGACATCAAACCAGCATTAGCCAGCAAGGCGACACTTTACGGAGAACAGAATGAGCAAACAGAACCGGGACAGTAAGGATTTTGTAAAACTTGAATACAGCATTCTCGACCTTACCGAGTACAACGGCCTGACCATTAATGGCAACATGAAAATTTTGCTATCTCTGGTTTACAGCTATGACAAAACAGGCAGAACTTATTACGAGTCTGTTGGCATGATTGGTAAACGTTGCGGCTGCAAGCCCGAAGCCGTTCGTAATTTCAGGAACAAGCTTCGTGAAGCGGGAATGATCACTTTTGAGGAAGAGCAGGGGAGAACACACAAAATTTCTCCGGTCGAACTCGATCCATCGTTGATGGTTTTTCTTGACGATCATAATTCCACGCAGGTGAGTAATAGAAAAGTGGAAACCGAGGAGAGCGGTAAGAATGAGCAGAAACGTGATGTTGAATCTTTCGTGGTGGAATCTGCCGCGCCTGTTGCTGGAAAACCAGACGGCGTACCTGTTGTGGATATTCCTGTCGATGCTGATGTACCTGCCAATGATGATGCGATGAACCTGGATGAAATGTTTAATGAGATCCCATACTAATAATACGGAGGACAATTGTGTACGCAAGCAACTGGTGATAGCCAGACTACCAACAGCCGCCAAGCTGACCAAGAAGAACAACTCCCCGATCTAACTCGACTTTTCAAAAATCGCGCACGAGATAGCGACGTAATCAAAAAATGCAAATGCCTCCTGATAGCCGGAATGCCTCCGGGCAAGGTGGCTCTGGTCTGTAGGCTCCCGCTGGAAAAGGTCCAGGAACTGTACGATAACAGCTACAACCCCCGCTGCCGTCGTTTTGCGAACCGAAACTCCTTTCAAGATGCAAAACTAGCCCTAACGATGTTTCATCAAGGTGAATCACTTGCTGATATCTGTGATGCGCTAGGAGGACTACATCTTTATACCTTGGTGATGTCCCTCCGGCAGAATGGCGTTGCTGAATCCGCTATTCAGCAGCGATTACCCCCTGAGGGCGACCCCTTGCTAATCGAATACCAACGCGTCTGCAAAAGAAAGTCTACCAGCAGATATAAGGCTATCCAAATCAATCCGGTCCAACGAGTCATCGTGGCGCAGGCAACTACTGCCCGATAGCACGGCTTGATTGCACAGTTTTGAACCTATTTGAAATTTTACCCTACCTGCCGTTATCGGTAGCTGTTTTACTATGGCTACGTAACGGTCTGAACCTCTACAGGAATAAAAACAAACATGAAAACTCTAGAAGACCTTCGCGCCAGCCTCCTGGAAGCGATGAGCACAGCAGCCGATCCCGTAGAATTAAACAAGAGCGCGGAGGAAGTGCTAGCTGACGCTGTCCAAGAATACCTGTCAGCACCGAGTGTCGCCACTAGTGAACCAGCTCCGGGGCGTGGCAGACCAGGGATCGCAATCGCTCACAAATTACAGGGTTATAGTGCAAACAACCGCCCGGTGTCACTCCTAATGAAATCAGGCATTAGCATTCAAATTAATAAAGCCGCTCTTGATAATGCCGCTCCTGAGATTCTCGCCGCAATCAAGCGTCTGGGCTATGACGTTAATCAGGAGGTGTAATGTCTAACGGCAACATTATTGTAACTTCTACAGTTAACAAGGTTACTTGGGTAGTTGATGAGTCAAGTTACAAACGGGCGCTCAAGCGGATTAAATCCCTAAAGAGCGCTCACGAGAAGCCTGCTAAATCGCTGGAGGCTGCACAGAAACGCGCCTCGCAGAGTGAAGGCAAAGCAGCATTAGCCGCAGCGAAAGCCCAGACAGCGAAGCTACGCCAGGCCAAACAGATCAGCGCTGAACAGCAGAAACAAGCACAACTTTCAGCCAAGGTTGCCCAACAAGAGCAGGCCCACGCTAAAAAGATGGCTGCTATTAACGCTCGTGGTGCAGTCCAGCAAATCAATCAGGCCGATCAACTGGCGAAACAGAATGAGCGCCTTGCCCGTATTAGCGCGAAGGTCAGAGCGGCGGCACGGTCAAGATCGATGACCTATAACCCCAGCATGGGCGGCACAGCTCACGAACCAGGATTATTAGCAGCGCAAACAGCAGCAATGAATCGCGGCCATGCTTCTATCACCAACGATATTATCCAGACGAAAAAGGCTATCGCACTGGAAGAGAAGCGCCAGCGTGAGAAAGAAGCCAGCCTCAAGCGCCAGAGCACTGCATACGATACCCTACGCCGGGCCAGCTTGACGATCAGCCATATCGAAGGTGCCAGCCTGGCTGACAAAATGAAAGCGGTGCAGGCAATCAAAGAAGCTACAAAAGGCTACGCCGAGCAGCGTTATACCATTGCAGAGATGAGACACGAGCTAGCGAAAGCGACTCTGGAAACCAGACGCCAGGCACGATTAAACCGCCAGATTGTTAAGGATAAATCGAAAGCTGAGCGTGCTGGTCGCATTAATGCCGAACGTTTGACCCGTGAGCGCAAAGAGCGCGGTTATGGTGGACTGACGACGGCAGGCGTTATTGCAGGTGGTTCCTTGATTGGTAGCATGGGCGTTGCTCGTGTTGGTCAGACGCTACAAGGAAGCCTCGAACGTTCACACGATGTGAAAAAGCTGCAACAGTATGGAATCTCACAATTGGAGTTTACCGCACTTCAGGATCTGGCTATGAGCCGCGTTGGTTACTCACTGAGTGCTGACAAACTCGCTGACCTCAACAAGGACACGACTGAAAAGGCCGGGGAATTGCTGAATACCGGTTCCTTTAAACGCAACAAGAAAACAGGTCAGGTTAATTTCAGTGGCGGCGGTGAGTTTGCGGATATAGTGAACCTTACATTGCAATCCACCAACGGCAACCAAAAAGTAGCCCAGAAAGTGATCGGTGAACTGCAAAAGCTGAATTTTCCAACTTTCATTACATACTTGAAGCAGTTGCAGAAAACTTTTAAATGGACGGACAACCAGACCCGGCACCTGGCTGAGGCTGTGAATGATGGTTCGGTCTTCCTCGAAGTGTTCAATGATGAGGGGCAGGGCTTGATAAATCGTATGCAGAAACTTTCTGCTGAAGGATGGACCCTATCTGATGCACAGCAGGCCAACCTTGATAAGCTAGCGGCATTAGGTGCTGAGTACAACCGAGTGCAAACCAGCCTTGCGGATCATTTCTCTGCATCATTTGTCCAGGGTCTTGGAGAATATGCCACCAATACGGATACACTCCGTCAGTCAATGACAGGATTAATCCCGATTGCTGACAATCTGGGCCAATCGCTGGGTGAACTCACGACTAACGTTATAGCGTGGGCCTCGCAAATTGGTGGAGAACTCCAGAAAGGTGCGACATTACCGAGCGCTATCTATAACACCACTGTTGATGAAGGCAGCAATGCCGCAGCGCAGTGGATTAAAGATAAGACAGGTTTTGATCCTCGTGTCATCGGTCAGACGCTTAAGCAGATTTACCCGTGGCTGGATAGTTCTGCACAGAACAATATCGGCAGTGGACAGGCCTGGACAAATCCGGGGTTAACCCGTGGGGTTGCAGGATTCAGTCAACCACAACTCACCTTCACTCCGCCTGAGCCATTCGGTTCTACTGGATGGAGACCAGACAACTCCAAGTTTAATCTGACTGGTGAGGCGACGGTTAAAGTCGAGGTTGAGCAGACTCTGAATGCTGGCGTTTTAGATGGTCTTATTGATACAAAGATCAACGATAACAACGTCAGACAGCAGAATATGATACTGGGTATAGCTGATTAATCATCATGGCGGCGAATCTGTCTCCTTTATATCAATTTCGTCACTAAGTCAATAAATTACCGTTAAATTCGCCAAGTATTTGTTGCAAAATAAATAGTTTAGTGATAAAATTATATGCAAGGTGATATTAATGCCATAATGTCATTTTTCCTTGATACTAAAGCGGTTTTGTCAGAACCGCTTTTATTATGCTTCTCTCGTTGTCCGATTTACGAGGTTGGAACAGCAGCGGCGGTGGCATAATAAAAGATTCGCCTCTAGCACCCGTGGACGGGTTTAAAACAACGTTTTAAATCGCGCTGCGATGTCATAGGGCGTACTACATCCGGGGTTAACCCTCGGATTAGCCAAAAGTCCTGGCTCTCCTTCCAGGCCATCTCGCTATGATGTTAACTGGCATCGAGCGCACGGCGAAGATTTCAGAGGTCTCCCGCCGCTGCCGCTCCCTCCTTCCTAATCTCTCCATCAGAAAAATAATAAACGCTGTTTATTTCTCTACCACCGGGGCAGGCGCTCCTGCTTCCGGGTGTTTTTTCTGCGTGGAACACGAAGCGAAAAAGGTCGCCCCTGGGCGGCCTCTTTTACACCTGTACTAAATCCCGGCAAATCTGCCGAATAACGATAACTGCCTGTATATCAGGCTATTTAACAAGGCCGCTTGGCGGTGAACCTACGGTTCATCACTTTGTGACCGAATAACTGTATGGAGATACAAAATGGCATTCGAATATGAAAGCAAAACCCCACAGGATGTATTGGTTTTTACGGACAGCCCGATTTTCCACAAACGAGAAGTTATCCTCGATCTGGCTGCTGACGTGACTTGTGGTGATGTGATTAACCCGACCACTGGCGCGGCATATGTTGCAGCCGATGCTGATAACTGTGCTGTAGCACTGCAAAACCAAATCGCAGGTGAGGCACGTAGCCTCGTTATCAGTGATACCCAATGTGTTTTCAACCCGGCGGGTCTAGTTGTAGCGACTGCTGCGAAAGATGCTGCTTACGCTGCACTTATCAAACAGGGCAATCGTATTGCCGACGCAAACACTGCAATTTAATCAAGGAGAGATAACAATATGAAATTAAGTGATTTTACAAACCTTTCTGGTCAGTTCGTCAAGCCGAGTGGTGA
>OKVX01001256.1_pt1 | contig 10776 bp, 9 predicted proteins | sample 1606941 | NCBI WGS metagenome assembly OKVX01 (sample SAMN03281016, study PRJEB24777) | human gut metagenome | isolation source: fecal sample PR161 from 1 month old female Malay infant, caesarean... | reverse complement strand
TTTCTCAAATCAAACAATACCAGCCCCTGGTCAAGGAAGCGGCGATGCGGCGCAAAGTCACGCATCAATTCCACGATATTCGCATGGCGAACGTCTCTGTTGATACATTCAAAAACGGCATTAACAGCGGAGATCGGGCCTTCCAGCACCTGCAAAAACTGTCTGCCATCAAACAACAACACACCGGTAACCTGTAATGCCGTATTCCGTAAGCTTGCCTGCTGTACCAGCCCAGCCAGTTGCGAGGGATCCAACGCATGATTGAGCCGGCTACGATAGATCAAAGTCGCTAACACTGAGTACTTCCCTCAAAAAATATCCATACAAACACTGCATGAATAGACGCAATAGTAATAGTGTAACAAGGACGCTCAAATTCCGTTCACTGATTAAAGCCTGTTCTCTGCCTGTTATCGCGGACTAGCCCTGCCGCCAGGTGAGGTTGACTTGCCCGCAGATAAACATTTTAACCACTCACCCGTCGAATTTTAGCTACGCTTTATTATGTACGCTATATCAACCAGAAGATTTCGATCTGATAATGACAAAATTATTACAGTTTTGCGAATATATTAGTCTGCTATGTTAATGTTTCTATTTTTCATCGCTTATTTTCTGTCCTTTTATGTATTTACCGCCTTTAATTTGCATTAAGTCTCGCTTTTCTTCCTGGCTTAAAATTATCTGCCATTTTTCTTTTGCAAAATCATAACAATATTTAAATAAGTCACCATAAGCGCGGCTAAAAAAATATTTAACGCAGCTACTTTCAGTTGTATGGCAGTTCGTGGAAAATGCTCAGGTAATAACAAAAAATTCTCTGCCGGGTTAATAAAAAAAACACCATCACCGGCAGAAAAAGTCCTGTTTATTGTACGCAGTTTATTGTGGGGTTATTTATGAAGCGTAACACTCCTGTTACACAGAGAGAGTATTTGCTTAACGAAGGCACGACGTTGCTTTCGACGACGAATACACATAGCCATATAACTTATGCAAACACAGCATTTATAGACGCCAGCGGATTCACTGAGGACCAGCTTGTCGGTGAACCTCACAACCTTATTCGACACCCGGATATGCCGCCCGCCGCGTTTGGCGATCTGTGGTATACCATTCAGCAAGGCGACAGCTGGACCGGCATGGTGAAAAACCGCCGCCAGAATGGCGACCATTATTGGGTGCGAGCTAATGTCACGCCTGTTTATCAGCAGGGGCAACTTACCGGTTATATTTCAGTGCGTAATATTCCACAACGTGAGGAAATTAACGCCAGTGAAAAACTTTACCAGTTAGTCAATGACAATAAATTACGTGGGCATCGTTTTTATAAAGGTCTGGTAGTCCGCCGTGGCCTGCTCTCTTTTTTATCCATTTTTCAGCGCATGAGCGTCACGCGCCGGACTAACTTTGGCCTTTTTATCACCGCTGCTTTATTAGTGGCGATGGAATTTGCCCCTTTTAATCTGGTAGAAAAAGTCGGTACGACAATCGGAATCCTGGCCCTGCTGTCTGTATATTTGCAGGCGCAAATCAGTCGTCCGTTGAAAGTTATCCTCAGCCAGATGCAAAAAGTGGTCTCCGGGCGAAAAGCCGATTACCGCCATTTTAATCGCGTGGATGAAATTGGCTTACTGATGCGTCTGGTAAATCAGTCAGGCCTCAACCTCAATTCGCTGGTCGGCGATGTTTCCGCGCAAATCAATGGCATTCGTGACATCAGCCAGCGCATTACCGACGAAGGCGAATCTCTGCAGAAACGTACGGAAGAAACGTCGGCGGATCTGCATCAGACCGCCGCGGCGGTTGAGGAGATTGCCAGCGCCGTAAGGCAGACCGCTGAAACCGCCGCAGAGGCGATGACCCGCGCGGATGAAACCAGCGCCAGTGCGAAAAGCAGCGGCGATATTATGAAGAAAACAATCTCGATGATGCAGGCCGTTTCCCAGGACAACAGCAAAATCGTTGATATCATCGGCGTGATTGACAGTATCGCCTTCCAGACCAATATCCTGGCACTGAACGCCGCAGTTGAAGCGGCGCGTGCAGGCGAGTCCGGGCGCGGTTTCGCGGTTGTTGCTGCGGAAGTTCGTAACCTTGCGCAGCACTCAGCATCCGCAGCACGTGAGATTCAGGCACTTATCGAACAGAACGTGGCGAATGTCAAAAATGGCGTTGAGATGGTGGAAAACACAGAAACGCACCTCACAGCGATGATTGATAACGTCATCACTATGTCGACGATGATCAAAGAGATTGGCACAGCAACACATGAACAGACACAGGCGCTGGAACTGATCAATGAATCCGTTTCTCGCGTCGGTGTGATGACGCATAACAACACCGGCATGGTGGAAAACGTGACCAGTGCGGCAGAAAACCTCTCTGAGCGTGCAGCCCGTCTGCATCGCGCAGTGCATGTGTTCGGTGGCAGCGAAGGCTAATTATTGATGCCCCATGCTATAGTCAGTGTCTCGTTATGCTGACGTGCAGGGTTACCCATGTTCGCTTTGGTCAGAAGGATATGTTTGATTATTGCTGTCGTAATGGCAGCATCTGCCGGGGCAACTCTTCAGCCCCCGGCAGGTTATCAGCAAGCGCCGCAGCACCACGCCGCTTCCCGCTTTACCTGCCCCGCCTTTCCGGCTCCTTTTACCGGCGCACTCGATTTCACCAGTAAATATGAGGGTTCGGACAGCGCTCGCGCCACGCTGAATCCGCAAGCCGATCGGGCATTCCATCAACAAACAAAGTCTATTACCGGCCTTGAAAAAGTGGTCAGTCAGGTGGTGGCGGGATTCGCCCATGATGGCAATCCGGCGCGGGCGGAATGCGTGGTCAATGGTCTGGATTTGTGGGCACGTGCCGGCGCACTGACCACAGTAGCTAAAAATCACACCGGGAAATCGATGCGAAAATGGGCGCTGGCGACGCTCGCATCGTCCTGGCTGCAGCTGAAATTCTCTCCTGCACATCCGTTAGAGGGGCAGCAGGAAAAAGTAGCCGACATTGAACACTGGCTTAGTCACCTGGCCGATTTGACGGTGGCAGACTGGCGTGACCTGCCGCTTAAACGCGTTAACAACCACAGCTACTGGGCGGCCTGGGCGATTATGGCGACGGCTGTTGTTACCGACCGCCGTGATCTCTTTGACCAGTCGCTGGCGATGTACCGCACCGCCGCGAACCAGGTGGATAGCGCGGGGTTTTTACCTAATGAGCTTCGCCGCAGGCAGCGCGCCTTTTCGTATCACAACTATGCCATTCAGCCGCTGGTTATGATTGCCCTTTTCGCCCGCAGCAACGGTGTTGAGGTGACGGCGGAAAATGATAAGGCTTTGCAGCGCCTGGCCGCGCGCATTCAGTCCGGGTTCGACAATCCGGATGTGTTCACCCGCAAAACCGGTATTCCTCAGGATGTCGCATTTACCCGTCAGGCCGCCAGCCTTGCCTGGCTTGAGGGTTGGTGCGCGCTGCAAACCTGCGATGCACAATTGACTCAGCGAGTTGCCGCACTGCGCCCGCTGTACAGCACACGTTTGGGTGGCGATCTGAGTTGGCTTTTTGCGACCCATTAACCACAGCCGGACTGTTCCTAAAGCGGGCATCGGTCATTGCACTTCGGGGCGGATTAGCAGACCATCACTTTTGCGACTACAGTTTAGTCGCAGCGGATCAGGTTATATTTCGCCCGGTCAACGCGCCGGGCTTGTCCTTGAAACATCAACTGGATTAAGGAGTAAGCATGAAATCGAACCGTCAGGCACGTCATATTATGGGGCTGGACTACAAAGTCTCTAATATCAGGAAAGTGGTGAATAAGGACGACCATGAAGTTACCGTGACGCACCGTTCCGGTCGTCATCGTCGTGAAGAATAACGTACGTATCCCCTTTCATGCCGCCCCGTCCGGGGTGGCATTGCGCTTCGTAAAATTCATCTCCCAAATCACGCGAACAAGAAGTATTTACCATATCTATGCATTATACTGGCGCGCGCCGCTGTACCCGCCGCGAGCAGGCATTCGCGACGGAATCGTCGACTTAGGAGTTGTAAAATGCATACGAAGCATAATAAAAACCGTTCGCTGTATATTCCTTATGCCGGGCCTGTATTACTTGAATTTCCCTTACTCAATAAAGGCAGCGCATTTAGCGTAGAAGAGAGAAGTCACTTCAACCTGCTGGGGCTGTTGCCAGCCGTGGTGGAAACCATTGAAGAACAGGCTGAACGTGCCTGGTTACAGTACCAGGGCTTTAAGACGGATATCGATAAACATATTTACCTGCGTAATATCCAGGATACCAACGAAACCCTCTTTTATCGTCTGGTCGAAAATCATCTCGATGAGATGATGCCAGTCATCTATACCCCTACCGTGGGCTGGGCGTGCGAGCGTTTCTCCGAAATCTACCGTCGCGCTCGCGGCGTGTTTATCTCCTGGCAAGACCGCGGCAGTATGGATGACATATTGCAAAATGTGCCTAACCATAACATCAAAGTGATTGTGGTCACTGACGGCGAGCGTATTCTCGGCCTCGGTGATCAGGGCATCGGCGGGATGGGGATTCCTATCGGTAAACTTTCCCTCTATACCTCTTGCGGTGGTATCAGTCCGGCCTACACCCTGCCGGTGGTCCTGGATGTTGGTACTAACAATCAGCAGTTGCTCAACGATCCGCTGTATATGGGGGCGCGCCATCCGCGCATTACCGGCGACGACTACACCGCGTTTGTCGATGAGTTTATTCAGGCGGTAAAACATCGCTGGCCGAATGTGCTGCTGCAATTCGAAGATTTTGCCCAGAAGAACGCGATGCCGTTGCTTAATCGCTACCGCGACGAAATCTGCTGCTTCAATGATGATATTCAGGGCACCGCCGCCGTGACGGTAGGTACACTGATCGCCGCCAGCCGCGCGGCGGGTAGCCAGCTCAGCAACCAGAAGATTGTCTTCCTCGGCGCGGGTTCTGCCGGATGCGGGATTGCCGAGCAAATTATTGCCCAGACCCAGCGTGAAGGGTTAAGCGAAGCCGATGCTCGTCAGAAAGTCTATATGGTGGATCGCTTTGGCCTGCTTACTGACCAAATGCCGAATCTGCTGCAGTTCCAGAACAAGCTGGTACAAAAGCGTGAAAATCTGCAGAACTGGGACGCCCAAACTGAGGCACTGTCGCTGCTTGACGTTGTGCGTAACGTCAAACCGGACATTCTGATTGGCGTTTCTGGTCAGCCGGGGCTGTTTACGGAGGAGATCATCCGTGAAATGCACAAGCATTGCCCGCGCCCGATCGTCATGCCGTTGTCAAACCCGACCTCACGCGTTGAAGCAACGCCGCAGGATATTATCAGCTGGACGAACGGTATGGCGCTGGTCGCTACAGGTAGCCCATTCACTCCGGTGACCTGGAATGAGAAAACCTGGCCCATTGCGCAGTGCAACAACTCTTATATCTTCCCGGGGATTGGTCTGGGGGTAATTGCTTGCGGCGCATCGCGTATTACTGACGATATGCTGATGTCGGCCAGCGAAACACTGGCGAAGTACTCGCCGCTGGTGATTAACGGCGAAGGGTTGGTCTTACCGGAGCTGAAAGATATCCATACCGTTTCCCGCGCGATTGCCTTCGCAGTGGCAAAAGTCGCCCAACAACAAGGTGTGGCCGTGAAAACGTCCGAAGAGGCGTTATTGCAGGCGATTGACGATAACTTCTGGTTGCCGGAGTATCGCAACTATCGTCGGACCTCTATCTGATTGCCAGCCCGGCAACGCGATGTTGCCGGGCTTTCTTCTCTCTTACCCGTCTCTGTTTGCGCCTTTCCCGGCCAGATAACTTCCCGCACAGGAGCGGTTCATCCCGGATAGTGCGTCTCTTCGGCTGTCACAATACCTTCGAATGCGCTTAATTCCATCAACCGGCTATGGATCCAGTAACGGGAAAATTCGCTACCCAGCGCTGCTTTGAGGTAGTCGCATTCGCCGAAGACAGTGAGAGCGTCCTGTTGAAAAAGCGGTAACGCTGGCGCAGTAGCGAGTATCCCCGGCAACGCATGGTCATTAACCTGCTCCAGGCCATACAACATGCCCGTCAGAATGGTCGCCATGACCAGATAAGGATTGGCATCGGCACCGGCCAGGCGGTATTCAATACGTCGATTCGCTTTATCTGAACACGGTATGCGCAAGGCAGCCGAGCGTTTGTTAAAGCCCCAGGCATTGAATATCGGCGTATCGATACGCTTGCGCAGTCGTCTGAATCCATTGACTCCCGGTGCCATGATGGCTAACGACGCGGGCATAAGCCGAAGCAATCCGGCCAGACACAGACGTGTCATCTCATTCAATTCGCCCTCATCGACGGAAAAGATATTTTCGCCATGGATATTGTTAAGGCTGATATGAAAATGCAAGCCATTGCCCGCGAGCGCAGAAAAGGGCTTCGCCATGAAATTCGCCTGCAAGCCCTGTTTCTCCGCGACGGCACAGGTTAATTTGCGTAATGCCAGAACGTTCTCGCACAGCGCGACCACATCGCTGGAATGGTGCAAATTCAGTTCAAACTGCCCAGGCTCTGCCTCGCAGACCACGCCAGACAACGGTAAGTTTTGTGCGGCGGCCATGGTTTCGAGTTCTTCAACAAAAGCTGCCTTTGCCGCCGACAGCGATAAATGAAAACACCCGGCGTCTTGCTGATGCTGTTGTTGCGGATCGATAAGATAAAATTCGATTTCCGGCGCGATGACAGGGTATAAACCGTGGTAATGAAATTTCGCCAGCACTTTTTCGAGAATATAGCGCGGATCGTACTCAAAACCGTCGCCTTCATCATTGCGCATCATCAGTAATAATTGTGCATGATGCCGGGGATCCTGAGCGCTGGGACGCAATGTTCCGGGCACGGGCACACAGAGATTATCCGGCTCATCTTCTGCATTGTCATTCTCACACCGACTGATGACCTTGCCTTTTTTATCCATGGTATAAACCGACTGCGGGAAATAACATCCGCGTGCCAGTGTGTTTAATGCAGCGACGGCAATGCGTTTTCCGCGAAATATACCGCTGGTATCGGTCAGATAAATATCAACGTGGCGGGTATCCGGGTAGCGTGCCAGATAATGGTGAACTTCTTTCGCAAAATCACTTTCGATCCTCTTCTTTGATATATCCATAAGGGCAACAACCGCAGAGGATGATGCCGTAAACGGGAAAAGAGCGCGCATATTTTTCAGTGAGGTAAAGTTCATCAGTGAGTTCATGGGTTTCTTTCATTCAGGCCTCGCGGCGATAAACTCAGCATAAAATAAGCGGTATAAAGAGCCTGTAAAAAGGAAACTAACCGGCATAAAAAAAGTGTAAATCTCCCTGGTGGCGATGCTGGCATCCTGGGTAAAACCTCGCTACACTGCTTTCACCCATAAATCTGATAAATAAAAGGAGGATAATTATGTCGTACTGTGAACGTTTTCTCGTTTCACATGTATTTGGTGATCGCACCAGCTCAAGCGTTATCGGTATCGTGCTGCGATAACTTCGGCTTGAGCGAAGCTAACTAACACCCTTCCTCGGGCTTACCGGGTTATCGTCAGCGATGTTTGACGAGGCATTTCTATGCCTGTAACTCTTGAGTAAGCAATGAGCACATTACTGTCTGCACAATCATTACGTGTTGAAACGGCGTTTGGTCCGTTATTTTCTGATATCTCCTTTACCCTGAAACAAGGCGACCGTCTGGGTCTCATTGGCGACAACGGCTGCGGCAAAAGTACGCTACTGAAAGTCCTTGATGGCACCGTTTTGCCTTCTGCGGGCAGCGTTTCTGTGGCCAATCACTGTCTGATGGCGCGGGTTGAGCAACACCTGCCTGACACGCTACTGGACCTCACCCTGCTTGACGCGGTGCTTGCCCGACTCGCGCCTGGCGAACGTGATACACAACGCTGGCGTGCGCAAGCGCTGTTAGCCGGGATGGGACTGAGTGAACACGAGATAGCCTTACCTGCGGCAACCCTCAGTGGTGGGCAACACACCCGACTCTTGTTGGCCCGTGCGTTGATAACTGATCCTGATTTATTACTTCTGGATGAGCCCAGTAACCACCTCGATCTGCCGACCATGCTCTGGCTGGAGCGATTCCTGCAACGCTGGTCTGGCAGCTTTGTGCTGGTTTCTCACGATCGGGCGTTGCTGGATGCGGTGACCAATGGCACCTGGATCCTCCGCGATAACCGGCTGCATTACTTCGCTGCATTACTTCGCACTTCCCTGCTCTGCCGCGCGTCAGACGCTGGAGGAGCGGGATGCCAGCGATGCATTGCGCCACAAAGCAGAGCAAAAAGAGATAGACCGGGTCACCAGCAGCGCTAAACGGCTGGCGACCTGGGGACGGGGCTATGACAATGAAGATCTGTCACGCAAAGCAAAGCAAATGGAAAAGCAGGTGGAACGCCTCAAAGAGAGTCAGACGCAACTGACGGCAGGAAGTCTGTGGCGTTTAACGCTTCAGGGCGAACCGTTAATTGCCGACCGTTTGCTGGAGATGGAGAATCTTCCCGTCAGCGCCGCACCGGGTTTACCACCGCTCTTTTCCGTGCCACTGGCACGGGTAAAAACCGGTGATCGGATTGCCATTATCGGGCAAAACGGCTGCGGGAAGTCCTCCCTACTTCGACTTATCTGGCGCCAACTGTCCAGTGATATCGCGGCGCCAGGGATGGCGATTCATCCACGCCTGCACGCCGGGTACTATGACCAGACGCTGGAGCAACTGCCTGATGACGCGACGCTTCTGGAGGCGCTGGAACCGTTCGCGCCATCGGCGGAATTGCGCAAAATGACGTTAATCAGCGCCGGGTTTGCCCGGGTCCGTCACGGGCAAAAAGTGGCAACACTCAGCGGCGGCGAACGCTCCCGGCTGCTATTTGTTGGCCTGTCGCTGGCGCGCTACAACCTGCTGATGCTTGATGAACCGACGAACCATCTGGATATGAGCGGTAAAGAGGCACTGATGCAGACGCTGCAGGCGTTCTCGGGCGGCGTGCTGCTTGTCAGCCACGACCGTGAGCTGATTAGTCAGAGTTGTAACCGCTTCTGGCTGGTTGAACAGGGGCAGTTTAGCGAATGGCATGACGTTGAAATGGTCTACGAACGTCTGCGTCAGGAGCAACAGGAGCATGAGCCTGCGGTTACGGCAAAAGCGGCATCACCGGTACGTGTTGATGAAAGCGATGCGTTACTGGAACAGCTGATTGCGCTGGAAACCCGTCTTGCGCAGGATCTGGCGCGTAAACCGGCGCATCAAAAACCGTTATTACAGGCGCAGTGGCGAGAGGAGATAGAAAGAATCAACCGGTTACTGATGTAAGATATAAGTAAAACAGGCGCTTTAGGCGCCTGTTTTTTCTTGTGGCTGCCAATACGTTATCAGTTGTAAATGATAACGTAAGCGTTAAGAATGACCGCGCATAACGGCAAAATACGTTTCCATGCCGCCACGAATGCGCTTCATCATTTTTTCGCATACCGACTGAGGTGAAACAGATATGGATATTTCGACCCATGGCCTGGATGTGTTGTTTATTGCAGGTTTTGGCCCTGTCCCACGCAATGTGGGTGAGAGTAAAGCGCTCTATCAGGAGACGTTAGGCCTTCCCGTTAAGCCCATGGAGGGCAATGAAGATTATCTGTTAACCGAACACGGGGCGCTTGACGGCGCAAAACATTTTGCGCTCTGGCCCCTGCACCAGGCGGCACACTCCTGCTTTGGCAGCGAAGTATGGCCTGCAGATATTCCCGCTCCGCAAAGCTGGATTGAGTTTGAAGTTGCCGATCTCGAGAGCGCAACCCGTCACCTGCGCGAAAAAGGTTACGCCCTGCTCGTGGAAAATCGGCTGGAGCCCTGGGGGCAGAGTATTACCCGTTTCCTCAGCCCGGAAGGCATGCTGGTTGGCTTAAGTATTACGCCGTGGCTACGTAATTAATGGCGGATGTTACGAAAAACGCTCCATCAGGAGCGTTTTTTTCAGGCCAGTGCGTCAACGTCAGCGTGTATCCGCTTTACCTTTACGTGCCCGTACATCAGCAGTGCCGACATTGCGGAGAACGAAAGGATAGCAGCGGGCAGCGTAACGTAATCCCAACTCAGACCGAGCGTGATCATCAGGCCGCCAAAATAAGCGCCGATGGCACTGCCGAGGTTAAAGGCAATTTGCCCGCCTGCCGCGCCCAGTAGCTCACCTCCTTTAGCATTTTGCAGCAGCAAAATTTGCAGCGGCGCCGACAGGGCGAACAGGCCCGCGCAGCAAATAAAGGCGAAGGTCAGCGATGCGGCTTTGATACCGCCAAAGACAAAAAGCAGCAGCAGAACCAGCACAATGATGAAGTCGGTTATTACCGCAATGCGCAGCGGCGTATAGCGGCCAGATAGCCGACCGCTCAACAGATTCCCTAATACCATCCCCAATCCCACCAGCATCATGATGAAGGTCATCAGCGTTTCGGAAAAACCGGAGATGTACATCATGTACGGCTTAACGTAGCTGAACCAGGCGAAAACCCCGGCGTTGCCAAACATGGTGGCGGAAAAGATCAGCCACGGGGCGGGGCTTTTCAAAAAGTGAAATTGCTCGCGCAGATTCCCTTTCGCTTCATCGCTGATGTTGGGCACCCAAAAAGCTATCGAGACAATAACGGCGATATTAAAGACGGCAATCAGCAGGAACGTATAGCGCCAGCTAAATTCCTGGCTCAGCCAGGTACCGACGGGAATGCCAATC
>OKVX01001252.1_pt1 | contig 10816 bp, 13 predicted proteins | sample 1606941 | NCBI WGS metagenome assembly OKVX01 (sample SAMN03281016, study PRJEB24777) | human gut metagenome | isolation source: fecal sample PR161 from 1 month old female Malay infant, caesarean... | reverse complement strand
CCGCCCGCTGGTGGAAACCCTGCCGCACAACCAGCCCGGCACACAGTCGCGCGTTTACCGGCAGACGATGGCGCAGCTACGCGTGCTGGAGCATTCACCGGCCATCTTGCCCGTCATTCGAACCAGTGCCATCACCCCGGACGTCTGGGAAGACGATTTCGCCCCGCCAGACCGCTACAGCCAGCCGCAGAAACGGACCTTTTCCGCCCTGACGCTGCGCCATCGCACTGTCCTTTTTGACTGGTCAAAGGTGGCGCTGCGGGTCATGGTCGATGCGGCAGTGGAGGCAGGAGCGTTATTTACTGACGTAGACAGCATTAAAATTCACGCCTTACCTGATGAGCTAAAACCGTTGTCTGACCGCGCCCGAGAAATGGGAAAAGCGGCCCGTCAGCACAGAAGCGTAACCGGTTTTACATCTGACGAGGTGGACGTGATTGCCAGAAGATACATCCACTGTTCAGCCCACTGGAACGCCGTGGAGCTTAAACAGTCCGGTGAATTACTGGGTGGTGCCTCAGCGTCGGAAACCGTCGGCTTTGTGAACCGGCCGGATGAGAACTGGAGCAGAACGATTTACAACATGGATGGAAAGAAGCGATGAAAAAACGCAACGTGCTGGCGCTTGCCCTGCTGCTTACGGCTTCAGGCTGCAGCCCACAAAAATCTCACCCTTTACAGTCAAAACAGGCCGCCAGCGGTGACTGGACGCTGCCTTATGATGAATGGACCTTTACCTTCATCACGCCAAGAAAATTACCATCTATGGTAAATCACGCCAGAGTCATCGACACGGATGGTTATCTGTATACGTTCAATACCCTCGATCCGACTTCATGGGACCCTGCCTCTGTTGATAAATGGCCTGAAAATGCGCACGGTTTTTACGCGAACTTCAATAAAGTTAAAAAACCCCCGCAGTACATTGTCTTCTGCTGGGAATCCTATATTGACCAGCAAACCTACGAAACCAGCGCCGTCTTCGGCCCGGACACCTGGCTGCGCATGAAAACGCCGGCCGATCATATCTGGAGCAATGGGGATCCGGTCTGGTACGACAATATGACCTTCGGCCTGTCACCCGGCGGCAAAGTCAAGGTCTGGCTCCCGGATGTCGCCGGACGCCCCAGCCTGCCCGTCAAACCCTTGAAGATGTGGACCCGCTCCGGCAAGGACCTGACCCTGTGCAAGGACTATGTCGTTCCCGGTGGTACGTTTAACGTCATCCCGTCAACGCAGGATTTCATTAAAGGCAAAACTTACCCTTACGGGAACTGGGAGTGACAGGGATGAACTGGAACAAACTGCTGATGCTTTCATTACTGCTGACCGCCTCCGGATGCAGTTCTCAGAAACCCCACCCTTTACAGTCAAAACAGGCCGCCAGCGGGGACTGGTCACTGCCCTATAGTGAATGGGATTTTTCGTTTATCACTCCTTATGAGTTACCGGCAGAAGCGCTTCATGCCCGTGTGATCGATACGGATGGTTACCTATATACTTTTAACACACTTGATTCAACTTCTCGCGATCCTGACTCCGTCGATAAATGGACAGACGCTACCTTTGGCAGTCGCGCCATTTTCAACAAAGTCAAAGCCCCTCCGCAGTACATTGTCTTCTGCTGGGAATCTTATATTGACCAGCAAACCTACGAAACCAGCGCGGTGTTCGGACCGGAAACCTGGATGAGAATGCAAACGCCCGCAGATCATACCCGTCTCTCGGGCGCTCCCGTCTGGTACAACAGAATGGTATTTGGCCTCTCCCCCGGAGGCAAAGTCAAAATTTGGTTTTCAGATGTTGCCGGACGCCCCAGCCTGCCTGTCAAACCGCTGAAACTGATGACCCGCTCCGGCAAGGACCTGAGCCTGTGCAAAAACTATGTCGTTCCCGGCGGTACGTTTAACGTCATCCAGTCAACACAGGAATTTATCAAAGGCAAAACCTATCCCTATGGCAACTGGGATTAACCACTCACCAGCCCGGTAAGCGCAGCGCCACCGGGCGTTTTTAGCGGCTAAAAAGTCGCTTAACGGCAGCCCTTCCCGAAGCCGTAAGCACCACTTCCCGATACCCCGCTACCCGCTGGATCCAGCCCTTGCTTTCCAGATGCATGAGCAGCGCCGCACCGGCTTCGCCGCCCAGATGAAACCGCCGCTCGCTCCAGTCCAGACAGGCGCAGCAGGCCTTTCGCCGGGGATGGGTGCTTAACGGGATACCGAGTTTCAGAAACTGCTCCCGGCCATACAGCGTTAATGCTGAACCGTCTGGCTCCAGCCAACTTTCGGCCTGCATGAAATCGTAGATCTGCACCGCCACCGCGCCCGCCAGATGGTCGTAGCAGGTGCGGGCTTCACGCAGGGCTTTTGGCGCGCTGGTTTCCGGCGGAGAAATGCGGTGCCACGACAGCCCCATCATCTGCTCCACCAGCTCCGCTACGTCATGCCCTGCCAGGCGATAATAGCGATGGCGTCCCTGCGACAGGCAGGTAATGAGCTTTCCGTCCAGCAGTCGCGCAAGGTGCCCGCTGGCAGTAGACGGCGCCACATCCGCCGCCGCACTCAGCTCGGTGGCCGTCCACGCCCGCCCGTCCATCAGCGCACAAAGCATTTTCACGCGCGACGGATCGGCCATTGCGGCTGCTACTGCGGCAATGGCCTGCTCCAGCGCTGCGCTGTTATCTGGCGGTAAGCTCGTCTTTAACATAGGTTGCCCAGGGTTCGGTGATTGCTGCGGCCAGCTTATCATTATCCGTCAGCAGAATGAGGTGATTCGCGTGGTCGCTGTACTGGGTAAGAATAGACACCCCGCGAGCCGCCAGTGCAGCAGCTATCTCCCCCAGCTCGCCGGGGCGTTCCTGCCTCAGTTTTCTGATAATGGGCCGACGAACCGCTTTCAGGTTAAATCCGGCCTCAAGCAGAACATGGCGGGCTTTTTCGCCGTCTTCCACCAGAAAATGTGCCTCAACGCCGAATACACCACCGCCTTCCAGCCCAATCCCTTTACTGCCCAACAGCTGACCAAAGCGTGCCAGTTCACCCGGCGTATCGTTAAAAATCACATGAACATCATACATCCGCGTGCCCTCCGTTTTCGGCGCTGTATTCCCGCACCAGCTGTGCCACCCGAATGCGGTAGTACGTAAAAATCGACTCCCGCCCCTCGGCCTGCGCGGCCTGATGAAAAACGTTCTGCTTCCAGTTGCGGATAGCCTCTTCGTCCCGCCACCAGGAGAGCGAGAGAATTTTGCCGTCGGTGGTCAGGCTCTGGAAACGTTCGATATCGATAAAACCGTCAATATCCGCCAGCAGGGGTTTAAGTTCGGCCGCGAGCTGCAGGTACCGCGCCTGATGCGCCGGCGCGGCTTTGGCTTCGAAAATGACTGCGATCATGAAGGTCTCTCCGTTGTGATGGTGTGAAGAGAATGCAGGACAGATGACAAGGATGCTTCGGTATGGAGCGAAGTGTTGTGCCGGATGGCGCTGCGCTCAATTTCCCGTTGAAATCCGATGATGACAGACATATGATTTATGTACGGTAAGATTCCGTACATAATATTACTATGCAACCGGGGCATTAACCCCAGGTAACGATGAAGAGCGAATCATGTCAGCACTAAAGAAACAGCGTATCGATCTACGCTTAACCGAAGACGACAAAAGCCTGATCGAAGAAGCAGCGGCAATGACGAACCAGTCAATTTCACAATTCATGGTAAGTACGGCCTCCGAACGCGCAGCAGAAGTGATTGAACAGCACCGCCGCCTGATCCTCAACGAGGCATCCTGGAACCAGGTGATGGATGCGATCAGTAACCCGCCAACACCAAATGAACGACTGAAGCGAGCAGCCAGGCGTCTCCAGGATCTGGAGTGATACGTGAATAACATGAAAATAGGGATTTTTTCAGATGACGTTGAGTATGATCTAAGCCATTTCGATTGCGGAGAAGAGAGCCTAAACACCTTTCTGACGGCACACCTGAAACGCCAGCATCGTGGGAAATTTTTGCGGGGTTACGTTCTTGTCGCATCCGGGGAAAAGCCGCGGGTGTTGGGTTATTACACGCTGTCCGGGAGCTGCTTTGAAAAGGCGTACCTTCCTTCTAAAACCCAGCAGAAGCGAGTGCCTTACAAAAATGTTCCCAGCGTCACGCTGGGCCGCCTGGCGATAGATAAACGCTTCCAGGGGCAAGGATTGGGGGAGTTGCTGGTCACCCATGCTCTGAAAACGGTCTACCTGGCGTCTTTTGCCGTGGGTATCCACGGGATATTCGTAGAAGCGCTGAACGACAGCGCCAAAAACTTTTACCTTAAACTGGGGTTTATCGCCCTTCAGGCAGAGAATGAAAATACTCTCTTCCTGCCGACTAAAACCATTGAAAGACTGTTTGCAGATTAAGCCTGTTGCTCACGCCCCGCGAACCGGGCGTGAGTAACACGTAATGGGTTTAACCCACAATCGACTTCGGCTCCATAAACGCCCCAATCCCCCATTCGCCCATCTCACGTCCCACGCCGGAGTGTTTAAACCCGCCAAACGGGGCTTTTGGCTCATGCGCGAGGGTGTTTACCAGCACGCGCCCGGAAACAATCTGCTGCGCCACGCGACGCGCACGCCCGGTGTCACGTCCCAGCACTATCGCGCTCAGGCCGTACTCGGTATCGTTGGCAATCGCGACAGCCTCCGCCTCGTCCTGATAAGGAATAATGCACAGCACCGGGCCAAAAATTTCCTCACGCGCGATGGTCATCTGGTTGTTCACATCAGTAAACAGCGTCGGGCGCACAAACCAGCCGTCCCGCGTCCCGTCCGGTCGCCCTTCGCCGCCCGCCAGCAGTCGCGCGCCTTCGTCGAGCCCTTTGCGAATATATCCCTGCACCCGCAGCCACTGCTTTTCGCTGACCATTGGGCCAATCTCTGTCGCACTTTCGCGCGGGTCGCCGGATTTCACCGCCGCCACCGCCTGCGCCAGGGCGATTTCCATCTCGGCCTTGCGCGACTGCGGCACCAGAATACGCGTGCCGGCCACGCACGCCTGCCCGCTGTTCATAAACCCGGCCTGAATCACCAGCGGGATCGCCCGTGCAAGATCGACATCATCCAGCAAAATCGTCGGCGATTTACCGCCTAGCTCCAGCGTGACGCGCTTAAAACCCTCCGCTGCGTTACGCAGGATCGCTTTGCCGGTATTCGTCGACCCCGTAAACGAGATTTTCGCCACGTCCGGGTGGCGGCTAATGGTCTCCCCCACCGTCTCGCCGCGCCCGGTGATGATATTAAACACGCCCGCTGGCAATGCGGCATCACGCAGCGCCTCGGTAATAATCTGCGTTTGCAGGGCGCTCATTTCGCTGGGTTTGATCACCGCCGTGCAACCCGCCGCGAGCGCCGCCGCCAGTTTGCCGCAGATAAACCCCGCATCGCTGTTCCACGGCGTGATCAGGCCCGCTACGCCTAGCGGCGTCATCTGCACCGATGCCGCCCCCGCTGAAAATGAAAATTCAAACCCCTCCAGGGCCTCAATCGCCTGGGCAATGACATCGGCCGGATAACTGGCCATCCACGCCGAGCGCGCAGCCGGTGCACCGTACTCTTCGATTATCGCCTCCAGCAGCTGATCATGACGGGCGGCAACAGCGGCATGCATACGTGTTAACGCAGCAATCCGTTTCTGTTTTGTGGTTTGCGACCACGCCGGAAACGCCGCTTTGGCGGCCGCAACGGCGCGTTCAGCGTCGACCTCATCTGCCAGACGCACCTGCCCTATGACCTGTGCCGTCGCCGGGTTGTATAAATCAAAACGCTCGGTGCCGTGCGGGGTAACAAATTCGCCGTTGATAAAAATCTGTTCGATGTGGTGCATATAAATCTCCTCAGGCTGTGTGGACACAGTCTGGCACGACTACTCCGTTGCGATAATCCACGCTATGCTGCAAAGGTTGTTTCGATTTTCAGGATAATCTATGCATCGTTCAGGTTTGACAGAGCTGGAAGTGGTGATGGCGGTGGTACGACGCGGCAGCTTTCGCGGTGCCGCCCAGGAGCTGGGCATGTCTGCCACGGCGGTGAGTAACGCCATCGCCGGGCTGGAGAGCCGCCTCGAGACGCGTCTTTTTAACCGCACTACCCGCAGCGTGGCGCTCACCGACGCCGGGCAGCGTTATGTGGCGCGCATCGGTCCGGCGCTGCAGGAAATTCGTCAGGCCGGGGAAGAGATCCACAGCGACACCGGCGAACCCGGAGGCACCCTGCGCCTGAACGTGCCGAACAATATTGGCTCCCTGTTTCTGGACCAGCTGCTGATCGACTTTATGATCCGCTACCCGAAAATGCGCGTGGAAACGGTGAGCGAGGCGCGAATGATCGATATCGTCGCCGAAGGCTACGACGCCGGGATCCGCCTTGAAGAAGCGGTGCCGCAGGATATGATCGCCGTACCGCTGACCGGAGAGATCCGCCAGCTCGTGACCGCCACACCGGACTATTTTGCCCGCCACGGTTTCCCGCAAACGCCGGAGGATCTGCTGTTGCATCAGGGGATCGGGATGCGCATGGCCCACGGTGGGATCTACCGCTGGGAGCTGGCCCGTCGGGGAGTCCAGTATGCGCTGGCCGTGCCGCCGCGTTTTGCGACATCCGATCTTTTTGCCTCGATCCGCGCGGTCAAAGCAGGGCTGGGAATTGGCTTTTTGCCGGAACTCTATATCCGTGACGAGCTGAAAAGCGGGGAACTGGTGAGCGTGTTAAACGACTGGACACAGCCGTTTGCCGGGCTGCGTCTTTACTATCCGGGCCATCGCCACGTCCCGCCGGGGTTGCGGGCGCTGGTGGCGATGATCCGCGAGCGCGGGATTATTCCAGGTTAGCCTTGTTCAGCCCGTAAGCTGCGTCCAGCGAGCCGGGGGCCATGCGCGAGGTAATGCCTAAACGGTTCCAGGCGTTGATCGCCACGATGGCGAAGTTCAGCTCTGAAATCTCCACGTCAGAAAAGTGTTCCGCCACGCTGCGGTACAGCGCGTCACTCACCCCGTGAACGCCAATCTGGGTCAACGCTTCGGCGAAGGCCAGGGCCGCTTTCTCGCGGGCGCTGAACAGCGGAGATTCGCGCCAGGCCGCCAGGTGGTAAAGGCGCAGTTCGCGCTCCCCGGCAATTTTGGCCTCTTTGGAGTGCATATCCAGACAGAAGGTACAGCCGTTCAGCTGGGAAACGCGAATGTCGATCAGGTGCTTCAGCGCCGGGTCGATGGAGGTTTTCGCCACTTCCATGCTCAGGGCGGACAGCGCGTTGGCAAGGGCTGGAGTGACTTTATGGTGGTTTACGCGAGTGCTCATTGTCTTTCCTCTTATTTACACGGTATGTGTCATGCGATGAGGACAATCTACGCGGGTCATGACATAGTAAAAAGATACAAAAACCATAAAATGAGGTAGGACATGAAGCCGGGCTATCACGACATTTACACCCGCTATCGCGACAACATTACGCGCGGCGTGCTGAAGCCTGGCGATAAGGTGCCCGCCATTCGCGCACTGGCCGAAGAGCTCAAGGTGGCGCGCAAAACCGTCGAAACGGCGTATGCCATTTTAATCGGCGAAGGGTACCTGGTGAGCCAGGGCGCGCGCGGCACGCGGGTCAATCCCGATCTCTTGCTACCCGCGACGCCGGCTCCAGCGGATCACACCACCGGTACACTCCCGGCATCGCTTATCAGCCAGCGTGAACGAGCGGGTTTTCTGCGCCCCGGCATTCCCTCCCTCGACAGCTTCCCCTATAAAAAATGGTTACTGCTGGCAGGCCAGGCGACGCGCTCGATGCGCCCGGAAGAGATGCTCAACCCGCCAGTGCTGGGCTGGTATCCCCTGCGCCAGGCCATCGCCCGCTATCTGAATATCTCCCGCGGGCTCTCGTGTACCGCCGAACAGGTGTTGATCACCAGCGGCTACAGCGGCAGTCTGCGCCTGATCCTCGATACGCTCGCCAGCCGCAGCGACAAAGTGGTGTTTGAAGATCCGGGCTATTTTATGGGCCAGCAGCTGCTTAAGCGGATTGTGCCACGTCTGCACACCGTGCCGGTCGATCGCTGCGGCATCGACACGGAGTATCTGTTGCATCATCACCGCGACGCCCGTTTTGCTATCGTGACGCCCTCTCACCAGAGCCCACTGGCGGTAACGCTCTCTCTGCCGCGTAAACAGCAGCTTCTCGACTGGGCGAGCCAGAACGGGGCGTGGATTATTGAAGATGATTACGACGGGGAATTTCACTATACCCGCAAGGTGCTGCCGTCGCTGAAAAGCCTCGATCGCCATGATCGGGTGATCTTTATGGGCACTTTCAGTAAAACCATTATGCCCTCCTTACGCATGGGCTACATCGTGATGCCCGCCAGCACGGTTGAGGCATTTACCGACTGTGCGGACATCGTCGCCAGCGGCCAGCCGGTACTGACGCAAAAAATCCTCACCACCTTTCTCAACGAGGGTCATTTTTTCCGTCATCTCAAGAAGATGCGCGCGCTGTACCAGACCCGCCGGGAGTGGATGATTGCCGCCCTGCGTGAGGTATATGGCGATCTGTTTTTCACCGAGCAAAACGACGGCGGAATGCATATCGTGGCGTTTCTGGCGAAAGGCAGCAACGATCGGGAGGTGGCGTGCTGCTGGCAAGCGCAGCAGCTGCAGGTGAATGCCCTTTCAGAGTGGTATCGCGGGTCGGGCAAACGTTACGGGCTGGTGATGGGCTATAACAACGTGCGGTCATATCAGGAGGCGGTGGATTTGCTGGAAAGACCGAAGCGGCAGACACTTACGCTGTTGAGCTAAACATCGCCCGGTGGCGCTACGCTTACCGGGCCTACGGGATCGAGTAGGCCGGGTAAGGCGCAGCCGCCACCCGGCGGCGACGTGTCTCACACATCATACCGCGACAATCCAACGTCCTTGAGCTGCTCGTCGCTCATCTGGCTCAGAATGCGGCGGGTACGGTTGACGCGATACCAGTTGCAGATCGTTTTGCCGATCCAGACGAAGACAATAAACGGACGTGTTGAACGATTTTCGTAGAATTCCATGATGCTCTCCTCACCGTGTCAGTGGGGCTATGATCGTGGAAAACGGCTTTAGCAATACAGACTCAAAAACAACTTTTGTTTAACATACAGATCCGCTAAAACGGTATCTGCATGCCGTTTTTTGCGGCAATCTGTACTGGTTTTGTAATCTGTATGGTGACAACAAAGGATACAGCATGACGCGCTACCAACATCTGGCCAATCTACTGGCAGAACGCATTGAACAAGGGCTGTATCGCAGCGGTGAACGTCTGCCGTCGGTACGCGCGCTGAGCCAGGAGCACGGCGTGAGCATCAGCACCATACAGCAGGCCTATCAGATCCTCGAAAACCTACAGCTCATCACTCCCCAGCCGCGTTCCGGCTATTTTGTGTCTAAGCGCAAGGCCCAGCCGCCGGTGCCGGCCATGACGCGCCCGGTGCAGCGCCCGGTGGACGTCACCCAGTGGGATGAGGTGATGATGCTGCTGGATGCCCGCGCCGACAAAGAGATGATCTCCTTTGGCGGCGGTTCGCCAGACGTTAACCAGCCGAGCCTGAAGCCCCTGTGGCGTGAGATGAGCCGCATCGCACAGCACAACCCCGCCGAAATGCTGAGCTATGACGTACTCGACGGGCGCCTTGAGCTGCGCGAGCAGATCGCCCGGCTGATGCTCGACGGGGGTTCCACCGTGGCGGCGAACGAGATTGTGATCACCAACGGCTGCCACGGCGCGCTCTCCATCGCCCTGCTGTCGGTCTGTAAACCAGGAGACATTGTGGCGGTGGAGTCGCCGTCGTTCCACGGCACCATGCAGATGCTGCGCGGGTTTGACATCAAGGCGATAGAAATTCCGACCGATTCGCAAACCGGGATCAGCATTGAGGCATTAGAACTGGCGCTGGAGCAGTAGCCCATCAAAGCAGTCATCCTGGTGCCCAACTGCAATAATCCGCTTGGGTTTATCATGCCGGAGTCGCGTAAGAAGCAGGTGCTGGCCCTGGCCCAGCGGCACGATATCGTGATCGTCGAGGATGATATCTACGGCGAGCTGGCGGCGGAATACCCGCGCCCGCGGACCATTCACTCCATGGATATTGATGGCCGCGTGATCCTCTGCAGTTCGTTTACCAAAACCGTGGCGCCAGGGTTACGCGTCGGCTGGATTGTGCCGGGACGCTACTACGACCGGGTGATGCACATGAAATACGCCGCGGGCGGGTTTAACGTGCCGGGCACGCAGATGGCGGTGGCGGCGTTTATCCGCGACGGCCATTATCATCGCCACGTGCGCCGTATGCGCCAGATTTATCAGCAGAATATGGAAACCTATACCTGCTGGGTACGGCAATATTTTCCGGCAGACATATGCGTGACGCGCCCGCAGGGCAGTTTTTTGCTGTGGGTGGAGCTACCGGAGAAGGTCGACATGGTGTGCGTCAGCAAGCAGCTGTGCCGCCTGAAGATCCAGGCCGCGGCCGGGTCGCTGTTTTCCGCCTCCGGAAAGTACCGCAACTGCCTGCGGATTAACGTGGCATTACCGCCGACGGATAAGCATCGCGAGGCATTGAAGAAGATGGGTGAAGCGATTGTGATTGCGATGGAGGAGGGCTAGTGCGGCCTGATGCCCTCACCCCGGCCCTCTCCCACAGGGAGAGGGAGAAAACCGCCGTTGTAGGCCCGGTAAGCGCAGGGTATGAACCGGAAACATGGGTGACACTTTAGACCGGATACATGGGTAACAGTTATAACTGGCATA
>OKVX01001243.1_pt1 | contig 10865 bp, 10 predicted proteins | sample 1606941 | NCBI WGS metagenome assembly OKVX01 (sample SAMN03281016, study PRJEB24777) | human gut metagenome | isolation source: fecal sample PR161 from 1 month old female Malay infant, caesarean... | reverse complement strand
GGACGTAATGGGCTGGTATAACAAACGCCCAAGCCTGTGGGTCGAGCCGCGTAACCAATGGGGTAAAGGCAGCGTCGGATTGATGGAGATCCCGACAACGGGTGAAACCCTGGATAATGTGGTCTGTTTCTGGCAGCCGGAGAAACCGGTTCGTGCAGGTGATGAGCTGGCTTTCCAGTATCGTCTGTACTGGAGCGCTATGCCGCCTGTACGTTCGCCGCTGGCACGTGTCTATGCCACCCGCACCGGTATGGGCGGCTTCCCGGAAGGGTGGGCGCCTGGCGAGCATTACCCGGAAAAATGGGCGCGCCGTTTCGCCATTGATTTTGTCGGTGGTGACCTGAAAGCCGCTGCGCCGAAGGGGATTGAACCGGTTATCACCCTGTCGAATGGGGAAGCTAAGCAGGTTGAAATCCTGTACGTTGAGCCTTTCGACGGCTACCGTATTCTGTTCGACTGGTATCCAACGTCCAATTCCACCGACCCGGTTGAAATGCGCCTTTTCCTGCGCTGTCAGGGCGATGCGATCAGCGAGACCTGGTTGTATCAGTATTTTCCGCCTGCGCCGGATAAGCGCAACTACGTGGATGATCGCATCATGCGCTAAATCGGTAACCTCCCTCGGGGAGGGAAGTTCTGATATGAGGAGATGTTATGGAGTCCACTGACAGCCTGATCGTCGTCAACGACCATCTGGCGTTGCATGCCATTGATGAGCGTTTTGTTCACGATCTACACCAACTGATCGTTAAAAATCGCGAATGGCTACAGCACTTTCTGGACTGGCCGCAGCATGTCCGCTCGGTTGACCAGACCCGGCAAACCGCGCAAAGTAATATCGTCCTGCATCAGCGCGGCTACGCCAAAATGTTCCTGATCCTCGAAGATAACGTGCTGGTGGGTGTGCTCTCCTTCAACTCCATCGAGCCAACCAACAAAACCGGCTATATCGGTTACTGGCTCGATAAAGACAAAGAAGGAAAGGGGATCCTCTCCACCTGCCTGCAGGCGTTTATGACTTTTTACGCACATCGGGGGGATGTTCGTCGTTTCGTCATTAAATGCCGCGTGGCGAACGAAGCCAGTAACCGTGTCGCACTGCGTAACGGTTTTATCCTCGAAGGCTGTCTGCGCCAGGCGGAGTTCCTGAACGGCAGTTTTTATGATCAAAATATCTACGGTAAGATTATCGATCGCTCATCATAGCAGCCCGGCTAATGGCGTACGGGTTATATACTGTGTGCCATTAATGACCTTCTGACCACGCAGTAAAATACTGTCGCCCTCTGGCGCTTCCACCACCGCGTCATCGGTGATTTCAATATGATGTTCGATCAGTACATTGCCTCTGATACGTGCATTTCCCTGAATAACGACTTTTTCATCAAGCAGAATCGGGCCACCGATTAACTTTGCATTGCCACCGACAAGGACGTGATGTTTGAGTACGCAGTTGCCCTCGATCGTCGCATTTTCCGCAACCTGAGCGCTATAACGTAGAGTAGGGATGGCATCCTCTTCATTTCCCGCCACAACTCGTGCTTTACCGTAAACTTTGGCACAGTCGCACACCCAGACATCATTTTGCTCATTGCCTTCCAGCAAAGCGAAATCAAAGACTTCGGCCCGATGTTCGATAAACGCAAACTTAACGATGGCATCGCCATAAATTTGCGCCTGGTGGACCACGCGCGAATGGGTGACCGTGGCGCGGTCATAGATTTGCAGTATCTGTTGCTTATCCGGGGTAAGCCCCCTGGCCGCGATGATTTCGCAGCCGTGTAAAATACGTGCATTGCCGAACAGATGGCAGGCACCGCGTACGGTAGAGGTTTGCACCGTGACGTTGTCACTTAATACTGCGCCATGGCTAATCTCAGCCGCATCAACCCAGCTGTTACCGCTAATTTCAACCTCATGGCAGACAAGACAAGGTTGTGTCAGGCGAGCGTCATCGCGCACATGACTGTTGGCAAATACCATGCTGTTCACATCATAAATCCAGCAATCTCCTTCCTGTGACAGGGTGTTTTCATCATCCACCCAGCCGCCGGCAGTGCCTGCTGTCACATCACTAAAATCGCGCAACGCAATAATCTGGCGCAGCGAGACCTTCTGTTTTTCGCCGTTAATCTGATAACTGAACGCACGGCGCTCATCACTGAGTCGGTATTTATTCATTGTTTGCTTCCGTTTATTCCCCACGATAAACGTAGCAAACTTTGCGATACTGGCTATCCAGAATGAAAAAACATAAAATGCATTTTAAATACAACTTAAAAGTTGTGCGCTTTACATGAAAAATTAAGGAACAACAATGACCACGTTTGACGACCTCTATTTTACTGAAAAATATGGACTAACCCGCACCCATTCCGATGTGCTGCATGCAATGCAGTTTGTTAAAGCGGGTAAGACACTGGATCTGGGCTGTGGTAACGGGCGAAACAGCCTCTATCTGGCGGCCAACGGGTTTGATGTGACGGCATGGGATAAGAATGCTGCCAGCATCAATAATATTGAGACCATTCGTCAGGCCGAAGGGCTTAACAACCTGCAAACTGCCGTTGTGGATTTGAACGCACTCAGTTTTGAAGGCGAATACGATTTTATTCTCTCAACCGTGGTGCTGATGTTTCTTGAACCGCAAACCATTCCGGGTTTAATCGCCAATATGCAGCGCTGCACGAAACCGGGAGGCTATAACCTGATCGTGGCGGCAATGGATACGGCCGATTTCCCGTGCACCGTTGGTTTCCCGTTTGCCTTTAAAGAGGATGAATTGCGAAACTACTACGCTGGCTGGGAACTGGAGAAATACAATGAAGACGTCGGTGAGTTGCATCGCACCGACGCCAATGGCAATCGCATTAAACTGCGTTTTGCAACCTTACTGGCGCGTAAAGCCTAACGCGCCGCCAGCAGGCACAGTTGCAACGCTACCTGGTACGAAGCCTCGAACGACTTCACCGGCAGAAACTCAAATTGCGAATGAAAATTGTGCGCGCCGGTAAAGAAGTTCGGGGTTAGTAACCCTTTTGCGGACAGCGCTGCGCCGTCTGTGCCGCCGCGCATGGGGGTGGGTTTGGGCGTGATACCAAGCGTTTTCATGGCTTCGAACAGTAAATCAATCGCACGCTTGTCTTCGCCGATGGCGTTACTGATATTGCTGTAAATATCGCTGATGCTGTACTCCACTTTGGCGGTGGGGTACTGAGCGGCGATTTTTTTTGCGACATCAGCAATCTGCTGTTTTCTGCGTTCAAAGCTCTCTTTATCAAAGTCACGGATGCTGGCGCTAAGATGGGCATGACCCTGAACGGCTTCCATTCCGTTAAACCAGACATAACCCTCGCGACCTTCGGTGTGTTCCGGTGTTTGCTGGCGGTCAAAGTGGCTGATGTAATCCATGGCCATCAGCAGTGGGTTAACCAGCACGCCTTTTGCCGACATCGGATGCGCGGTGACGCCGGTAAAATCGATAGACGCCGAGGCGGCATTGAAGTTTTCAAAAACAATTTCACCTTTTTCGCAGCAGTCGATAGTCCAGGCAAAATCGACATCAAAGCGTTTTAAATCCAGTGCCTTCGCCCCACGCAGGCCGACTTCTTCATCCGGAACAAACGCCACGACAATATCCCCGTGTTGCTGTTCTGCCGTCAGGTTTTCCAGCAACGTCATCACAACCGTGACAGCCGCTTTGTTATCTGCCCCCAGTACGCTGGTGCCATCGCTAAAGATGATCTCTTCATCGCGATACGCTTTTATTTCCGGGTGCTCGGCTACCCGCAACCAGATCTCTTTTTCAGCATTCAGACAGAGATCTTCCCCTTGAAAACGCAGAATTTGCGGATGAATATCCGGCGACAATCCCACGTCTACGGTATCGATATGGGTAATAAAACCAATACGCGGCGCGCCTGGCACCGTGCCTTTTTTCACCGCCGTTACCGTGGCGTGTTCATCAAGCACAATCTCATCCAGGCCCAGCGTTTGCAGCTCTTGCGCCAGTGTCCGGGCCATGTCGAACTGTCCGGGTGTGGTCGGTAGTGTCGTGGCGGCAGCATCGCTTTGACTGGTGATGGCAAGATAGCGAAAGAAGCGTTGCGTTAATTGACTGGCGAGGGGCGATGTCATAGTGATTCCTTCTTTATTTGACTTATCAGGTGCTTGCAATATGACTTTAATGTTATTTATGGAAGCGCAAACAACAAGCACTATTTGGCTCATGGAAAGAAAACGACAGGAAAATCTATGACTAGAAAACAGACAACAGTTGCACTGGCCTTGCTGGCTCTGGCAGTGAGTTCCTCTGTGGCAGCAAAAACCCTGGTCTACTGTTCAGAAGGATCGCCGGAGAATTTCAACCCGCAACTCTATACCTCGGGAACCAGCGTCGACGCCAGCGCGGTTCCGGTTTATAACCGGCTCGTCGATTTTAAAGCCGGTACGACCGAACTTCAGCCTGGTCTGGCCGAGAGCTGGGAGGTCAGCGAAGACGGCAAGGTGTATACCTTCCATCTGCGTAAAGGGGTGAAGTTTCAGAGCAATAAATTCTTTACGCCGACGCGCGATTTTAATGCCGACGACGTCATTTTCTCTTTCATGCGGCAAAAAGACCCGCAGCATCCTTACCATAATGTCTCTAATGGCAACTATTCCAATTTCGAGAGTCTGGAGTTTGGCAAGCTGATCACCGCTATCGATAAAGTGGACGACAACACCGTGCGCTTTACGCTGGCACATCCCGAAGCGCCCTTTGTGCCTGACCTGGCCTGGTATTTCGCCTCTATTTTATCTGCCGAATACGCCGATGCGATGTTAAAAGCCGGAACGCCGGAGCGGGTGGATATGGAGCCGATTGGTACCGGTCCGTTCAAACTTGCGCAGTACCAGAAAGATTCGCGCATCCTGTTTACCGCCTTCCCGGAATATTGGCAGGGCAAAGCGAAAATTGACCGTCTGGTATTCAGCATTACTCCGGATGCCTCGGTGCGCCTTGCCAGGCTTGAAAAAAATGAGTGTCAGGTGATGCCATTCCCGAACCCGGCGGATTTGCCGCGGCTGAAAGAAAACAAAGATATTACGCTAATGAGTAAATCGGGGTTGAATACCGGTTTCCTCGCTTTTAACACGCAAAAAGCACCGCTTGATAACGTCAAAGTACGCCAGGCACTGGCGATGGCCATCAATAAACCAGCCATTATTAATGCGGTTTTCCAGGGCACCGGAACCGCCGCGAAAAACCTCCTGCCACCAGGCGTCTGGAGCGCGGACAGCGAATTGCAGGATTACCCTTACGATCCGCAAAAAGCCAAAGCGTTATTGAAAGAAGCGGGACTGCCAGAGGGAACCACAATTGATTTGTGGGCGATGCCGGTTCAGCGACCCTATAACCCGAATGCAAAACGCATGGCCGAGATGATTCAGGCCGACTGGGCGAAAGTCGGCGTCACTGCGAAAATTGTCACGTATGAATGGGGCGAATATTTAAAAAGGGTTAAAAGTGGCGAGCATCAGGCGGCGCTAATGGGGTGGACAACGGCCACCGGCGATCCGGACAACTTCTTTGGCCCGCTGTTTACCTGTCAGTCTGCGAATGGCGGTTCAAACTCGTCGAAATGGTGTTATCAGCCGTTCGATAAGATTATCGCCGAAGCGAAAACCATTACCGATCACGACAAACGCGTGGCGCTGTATAAAGAGGCCCAGCAGATGATGCATGATCAAATACCTGCGGTAATGATTGCGCACTCAACTATTTTCGAACCTGTACGTAATGACGTAAAAGGCTATGAAGTCGACCCGTTTGGCAAACATATTTTCTACCAGGTCGATATCAATAAATAAACCAATGCGCCGGTGTTATGCACCGGCGCCAGGATGGTTTATTCGGGCTGTTAATATTATTTTTTTCTGAATTTTGACCCCGGCAGCTTTTTTCCTCCATCGCTGTAGTCGGTTGTTTGCTATAACTTTTAATGCATATATAAACTCAAAGGGACCTTCCATGCGTACTGTATTTAAAGTTGCCGTGCTTAGCGGCCTGCTTGCGTTATCAGGCTGTGCGTCAAAAGTAACTCAACCCGAACAATATTCCGGCTTCTTAAAAGATTATTCCAATTTACAACAAACAACGTCCGCAAGTGGTAAACCCGTATTGCGCTGGGTTGATCCTTCATTTGATCTGAGTAAATACGACAGTATTGTCTACCATCCGGTGACCTATTATCCGGTGGCAAAACCGACCAGCCAGGTGAGTCAGCAAACCCTCGACGGACTGTTGACCTATACGAATACCAAATTGAAAGCAGCGGCCGCACAGCGTAAACCGCTGGTGACTTCTCCTGGTGCGCATAGTCTGATTTTCCGTGGCGCCATTACCGGCGTGGATAGCAGCAAGCAAGGCCTGCAGTTCTACGAAGTTATCCCGGTCGCGATGGTGATTGCCGGTACGCAGGCGGCCACAGGGCACCGAACCATGGATACGCATCTTTATTTCGAAGGCGAACTGATTGACGCACAGACCAATAAACCGGTTGTGAAAGTGGTGCGTCAGGGCGAGGGTAAAAGCCTGAGCAATGCCAACGCACCGATGACGGTGGATACGCTGAAGCAGGTTATTGATAACATGGCGACAGACGCCACCATGTTTGATGTTTCCCACAAGTAACGACGTCAGCGCCATCCTCAAGGATGGCGCTTCTTCTCAGGCTAACTTCCGCTTAAACGACAATGTTCCTGGTCGTGAAAACATCACTAAATTTCCCGTCAAAATCAGCAGCAGGCCAATCATTCCATTCATATGCCAGACATAGCCTTCATAGACCGTTGAAATACTTAGCGCCACGAGGGGAAACAGCAGGGTGCTGTAGGCAGCATTACTGGCGCCGATACGGCCAATCAGGGTGAAATAGGCGCCAAAGGCAATGACAGAGCCAAAGAGGGCGAGATAAACCAGCGCGCCCAGATAGCTGAAAGTCCATTCCGGGGTGAAATCGTCACCACGGAACAGCGCAATAGCACCCATAAGTATCGTCCCATACAGCATCGCCCAGGCATTGGTCGTCATGGTTTCCAGCCCTTTGCGCTGGTGGCGCATGCTGATCATATTGCCCAGGGAAAAACCAAATGTGCCCAGCATCGAAAGACCAATACCCAGTAACAGGGTGCTGTTCAGACCGCTTGCCAGCAAATCATCCCAGAATAGCGTCACTATCCCCGTCAGCCCCAGAATCGCCGCAGGATAGAAGCGCGAAGGGGGCTTTTGACCGAAGAACAGAAAACTGTTAACCGCATTAAACAAGACGGCCATTGAGAAAATGACCGACTCCAGCCCGGTGTTAATCCACGCGGCAGCGGTGTAAAAACAGAGAAAGTTGAAGCCAAAAACACAGCATCCTTGCAGGATGCAAAAAAGATGATCCCGCAGGGCAAGTTTACGCAGTCGCCGCAGGGCAATTAACACCACCATCATGGTGAGTGAAGCGAGCGCAAAGCGCCAGAATATGGAGACCGGGGCCGCGACCGGACCTTGTTGCAGAAAAATAGCAATCCATGTCGTGCCCCATATCACCACTACCAGACAATATAAAAAAATGTTCATCACAATCCCCGTTATGCCAACAGGTTTTCAGTCTTGCCAAAAAATCCCTCCTGGGCTTGCATAAATCCGCGGGTCACTTGCAAATTCTTGCGCTTTTTTGGCGAAACACTGGTATCGGGCTGGCGCAATTCATAGACTGAGATTCTGGTGACATTTTTGTTAATTGCGTCCATGACTGTTTATAAAGCCTTCGAAAATCTTCAACATCACAATGCCGTTTTGCATGACTCGGTTGCGCTGCATTCTGGTATTCAACTGGCGGTATGGTCTAACAAGCGCGATAACATTACCCAGTATTGCGATCATCACACCCTCAGTCTGTACATTGCCGATGGCTACGAGAGCTATCATAAAACGTCGCAGGGCTGGAAAAATGGCGGTGGACCGGACCGGTTTTGCCTGATGCCGAAAGAGAGCGAGTCCAGTTGGGATATCCGTGATGATTTGTCGTTCGTGCACCTCTATTGTACTGACGAACATCTGCGGGATATTGGGGAGAAGGTTTGGGATCGCAGCCCGGCGTCGTTTACCCTTGATGAGAAAACCTTCGCCCAGGATGAGCGTATTACCACGCTCTATCGCCAGTTCCTTCTTAGCAGTGACTGGCACCAGCAGGCGAATCAGCTCACGCTGAGCACCGCATCAACACTGCTCCTTACCCATCTTATTCAGCATTACAGTAATGTGCAGTGGCGTTTGCCCACGGTTAAAGGCGGTCTTGCGCCAGTGGTGTTGCGCCAGGTGCTGGACTGGATAGAGGCGAATCTTTCCCAACCGCTGTTGCTGAGCGATCTGGCGGCGCAGGCGGCGTTAAGTGAGTACCATTTTGCGCGTATGTTCCACCAGTCAATGGGGGTTGCACCGCATCAGTATGTGATGCGGCGCCGGATGGCACAGGCGAAAGCGCAATTGTTAAATACCGAACTTCCGCTGACCACAATCGCCATGGCTTGCGGTTTCAGTTCTGCCAGCCATTTCAGCAATCGTTTCCGGGCTGTTTTTGGCATGACGCCGTCGCAACTACGCGCGGCGAACCAGTGACAGCACGGCATAACAGATACCACCGGCAACCAGCCCCCAGAAGGCTGATCCCACGCCGAGCAGCGTTACGCCGCTGGCGGTGACCAGGAACGTCACGATTGCGGCGTCACGCTCTTTTTCTTGTGACAGGGCCTGAAACAAACTGCCGCCGATCGTACCGAGTAAGGCAAGGCCTGCCAGCGTCTGGATCCAGCTCAGCGGTAAGGTCGCCAGCAATGCGGTGATAGAGCCGCCAAATACGCCTGCTAACAGATAGAAAACACCTGCAGCCACCGCGGCCTTCCAGCGTTGCGCGGCGTCGGGGTGGGCATCCGGGCTCTGGCAAATTGCCGCTGTAATGGCGGCGATGCAAATTGAGAAAACCCCAAACGGCGAGAGAAGCAGCGCCAGCCCCCCGGTAGTAATAATCAGTGGCGACACAGGTGCCCGATAACCCGCAGCTTGCATCGTGGCGAAGCCAGGCGCATTTTGCGATGCCATCGTAGCGAGAAAAAAGGGAATACCGATACTGATAAGCGATGTCCAGTTGAAGACCGGACGGGTAAATTCCGGTATCACAAACGCAAAGTCCAGTTTCGCCGTGACAACATCGCCGCTAAGCCAGGCGACTAGCGCGCCAGCTAACAGCGTCACGACAATGGCATAGCGTGGGGCAAGGGCTTTACAGATCAGCCAGGCCAGTAGCATACTGCCGCACAGCACAAAATGGCCCTCAACGTTGCGAAACGCCTGCAACCCGAAACGCAACAGGATCCCGGCGAGCATGGCTGCCGCGAGGGTATGCGGAATAATTTTCATCAGCCGGGCGAACAGTCCGGTGACGCCGCAAAGCACAATCAGCGTATTAGCAAAAATGAACACGCCTATGGTCTCAGCGAGCGTTAATCCTTGTAGACTGGTCGCCAGCAATGCGGCGCCGGGCGTAGACCAGGCGGTCAGCACCGGCATGCGGTACCACAGTGACAGCGCTATTGTGCTGATACCCATGGCTGAACCGAGCGCCGTCATCCAGCCGGCAATTTGCGGGGCGCTGGCCCCCGCTGCGGCAGCGGCCTGCCAGATAATGGCCGCAGAACTGGCATAGCCGACCAGCACGGCCACAAAGCCCGCCAGAAGGGTGGTAAAAGGAAACACGTGAGCGCGCATGAACGACCCTTTGTGCGTTATAACGTCCAGACAATGTATCATCGTGCGTTATAGCGTACAAGTATGCACAGCGAGACTGACAGGAGAAAATATGGATCTAACTCATTATCTGGCGAGCACCTTAAAAAATCTTCGCCAGGCGCGTGGCTGGAGTCTTTCCCGCCTGGCCGACGAAACGGGCGTGTCGAAAGCGATGCTCGGGCAAATTGAACGCAATGAGTCCAGCCCCACGGTGGCAACACTGTGGAAAATCGCCACGGGCCTCAATGTACCGTTTTCCTCCTTTATTGCGCCATCGGAAAGCGAAACGCCCCATTCTTTCGATCCACAGCAGCAGGCCATGGTGGTTACCCCGCTTTTCCCCTGGGATGAAGCATTGCATTTTGATCTCTTCTCGATAATTCTGGCGCCAGGCGCTCTTAGCGAGTCAACGCCGCATGAGCAGGGGGTCATTGAGCACGTAGTGGTGATTGGCGGGATGCTGGAAATGTGCATTGAAGGGCAGTGGCGAACCCTGACGGCAGGCGGTGGAGTTCGTTTCGCCGGTGACCGCCCCCACGCCTATCGTAATAGCTCAGCGCAGAGCGCCCATTTCCACTCGCTTATCCACTACCCAAAAGAAAAAACCGCAAGCAAGCTTGCGGCAAAGAACGACGACGAGTAAACAACAACGTACAACGTGACGAGGAATGTCCGAATTACGCGTCACCTTTCAAACGGCCTCTTTGCTGGCTGCTGCTGGCCATCCGTGCCACTTACCGCTGTAAGCTCGCAGTTGCCACCGCGACGCCATTTGAAAGCTTTCGCGTAATGGTGATTAACTTAACCTGCATCGTTGCGACTGGAAAATAGCAATTTCATCAATGCTTTGCCGCCGTATGGAAATTGGCTTTCGCCACAGGTGGTGAAAAGACGGGGATGTGACTACAATAGCCGCCATTTTGCACATAATGGATAACGACGATTGTATGCGCCTGCAACCCCATCATCTTGAACTCTTAAGCCCTGCCCGTGACACCGCGATCGCTCGCGAAGCCATTTTGCACGGTGCGGACGCGGTCTATATCGGCGG
>OKVX01001240.1_pt1 | contig 10900 bp, 9 predicted proteins | sample 1606941 | NCBI WGS metagenome assembly OKVX01 (sample SAMN03281016, study PRJEB24777) | human gut metagenome | isolation source: fecal sample PR161 from 1 month old female Malay infant, caesarean... | reverse complement strand
CTAACGCGCCACTTTTCAAGTCAGGAAGATTCGATGCCCGTCGCTCACGTTGCCCTGCCCGTTCCGCTTCCCCGCACGTTTGACTATCTGCTGCCCGACAGCATGAGCGTTAAAGCGGGCTGTCGCGTGACCGTGCCCTTTGGCAAACAGCAGCGCGTAGGGATCGTCGTCTCCGTCAGTGACAAGAGCGAATTGCCGCTTAACGAACTGAAATCGGTCGTTGAGGTGCTCGACAGCGAGCCCGTTTACTCCACCAGCACCTGGCGACTGCTACTATGGGCGGCGGATTATTATCATCATCCGATTGGCGATGTTCTGTTCCACGCTTTACCGATTATGCTGCGCCAGGGCAAAAGCGCCAGCCACGCGCCAATGTGGTACTGGTTTGCGACCGAACAGGGCCAGGCGGTGGACATTAACAGCCTGAAGCGCTCCCAGAAACAACAGCAGGCGCTGGCCGCCCTGCGTCAGGGGAAAATCTGGCGCCATCAGGTCGATGAGATGGAAGTCAGCGAAACCGCGCTCCAGGCACTACGAAAAAAAGGGCTGAGCGAACTGGCAAGCGAGGCTCCGGCCCTGTATGACTGGCGGGAGCGATTTTCCGTCTCGGGCGATCGCCTGCGCCTGAACACCGAGCAGGCCACCGCCGTGGGGGCGATCCACAGTGCCTCCGGCCATTTCTCCGCCTGGCTACTGGCCGGGGTCACCGGTTCCGGCAAGACAGAAGTCTATCTCAGTGTGCTGGAAAACGTGCTCGCGCAGGGCAAACAGGCGCTGGTGATGGTGCCGGAAATTGGCCTGACGCCGCAAACCATCGCGCGCTTTCGCGAGCGGTTTAATGCGCCGGTTGAGGTGCTGCACTCTGGCCTGAATGACAGCGAACGCCTCAGCGCCTGGCTGAAAGCGAAAAACGGCGAAGCGGCGATCGTGATTGGCACCCGTTCATCACTGTTTACACCGTTCAAAAATCTTGGCGTCATCGTCATTGATGAAGAACACGACAGCTCTTATAAGCAGCAGGAAGGCTGGCGGTATCACGCCCGCGATCTGGCCGTCTATCGCGCGCACAGCGAGCAAATCCCCATTATTCTGGGCTCTGCTACCCCGGCGCTCGAAACGCTGCATAATGTTCGTCAGCGTAAATACCATATGCTGCGCCTGACGCGTCGCGCGGGGAATGCGCGTCCGGCCATTCAACACGTGCTGGATCTGAAAGGTCAGCAGGTGCAGGCGGGGTTAGCACCTGCCCTTATCACCCGGATGCGCCAGCATTTGCAGGCGGGCAATCAGGTTATTTTGTTCCTCAACAGACGCGGCTTTGCCCCGGCACTGCTGTGTCACGACTGCGGCTGGATCGCAGAATGCCCGCGTTGCGACCACTACTACACCTTCCATCAGGCCCAGCGCCATTTGCGCTGCCACCACTGCGACAGCCAGCGCCCGGTGCCGCGTCAGTGCCCGTCGTGCGGGTCAACGCACATCGTGCCGGTCGGTCTGGGCACTGAACAACTGGAACAGGCCCTGGAGCCGTTCTTCCCGGATGTGCCCATTTCCCGAATCGACAGGGACACCACCAGCCGTAAAGGGGCGCTGGAGCAGCAGCTGGCGGAAGTGCATCGCGGTGGCGCGCGCATCCTGATTGGCACCCAGATGCTGGCCAAAGGTCACCACTTCCCGGACGTGACGCTGGTTGCCCTGCTGGATGTCGATGGCGCACTGTTCTCTGCCGATTTCCGCTCAGCCGAGCGTTTTGCCCAGCTTTATACCCAGGTGGCCGGACGCGCGGGACGCGCCGGGAAACAGGGCGAAGTGGTACTGCAAACGCACCATCCTGAGCATCCGTTGCTGCAAACCCTGCTGCACAAAGGCTATGACGCGTTTGCCGAGCAGGCGCTGGCTGAACGCCAGACCATGCAGCTTCCCCCGTGGACCAGCCACGTGATCATCCGCGCGGAAGATCATAACAACCAGCAGGCGCCGCTTTTCCTGCAGCAGTTGAGAAACCTTCTGCAGGCCAGCCCGCTGGTTGATAATCAACTGTGGATTTTAGGGCCGGTTCCGGCGCTGGCCCCCAAGCGCGGCGGACGTTTTCGCTGGCAGATTTTGCTGCAACACCCTTCGCGCATCCGTTTACAGCACATCGTCAGCGGCACGCTGGCCTTGATCAACACCCTGCCAGAAGCGCGCAAAGTGAAGTGGGTGCTTGACGTTGATCCCATCGAAGGCTGAAGCCGGATCGAAAAATTTAACGTCCCTCACACTTTTTATGAAAATTCTGTAACCGATTCCATTAACTATCTGTAAAAATGGTGGCGTCAGAAGTTCGGTGTTCAGGCGAGGAGAAGACGTTGAAGTCCAGGAAAGAGGTTGCCACGGCGACCATGAAAGACGTTGCCCAGAAAGCACAAGTCTCTACGGCAACCGTGTCCCGCGCATTAATGAACCCGGATAAAGTCTCTCAGACGACCCGCAACCGGGTAGAACAGGCCGCGCTGGAAGTGGGGTATTTCCCACAGGCGATGGGGCGTAACGTTAAACGTAATGAGTCGCGGACCATCCTGGTGATTGTGCCGGACATCTGCGATCCCTTCTTCAGCGAAATTATTCGCGGCATCGAAGTGACCGCTGCGGAGCAAGGGTATCTGGTGCTCATTGGCGACTGCGCGCACCAGAATCAGCAGGAAAAAACCTTTATCGACCTCATTATCACCAAGCAGATCGACGGCATGCTGCTGCTTGGTTCGCGCCTGCCGTTTGATGCCAGCATTGAAGAGCAGCGCAATTTACCGCCAATGGTAATGGCCAACGAGTTTGCGCCGGAGCTGGAACTGCCAACGGTGCATATTGATAACCTGACCGCCGCGTTCAACGCCGTTAACTACCTGCAGGAGCTGGGGCATAAACGGATTGGCTGCATTGCCGGGCCAGAAGAGATGCCGCTGTGTCACTATCGCCTGCAGGGCTATGTTCAGGCGCTTCGCCGAACCGGCGTGACGGTTGATCCGCACTACATTGCGCGCGGTAATTTTTCCTTCGAAGCCGGTGGTCAGGCGCTGGAAAAACTACTGGCGTTGCCTGAGCCGCCTACCGCAGTGTTCTGCCACAGCGACGTGATGGCGCTGGGGGCATTATCGTATGCGAAACGCCGCGGCCTGCGCATACCGAAAGATTTGTCGATTATCGGTTTCGATAATATTTCGCTTTCAGAATTTTGCGATCCCCCGCTCTCAACCGTTTCGCAACCACGCTACGACATTGGCCGTGAAGCGATGCTTCTTTTGCTCGATCAGTTGCAAGGTCAAACAGTTAGCAGCGGATCGAGGTTGCTGGACTGCGAACTGATTATTCGTGGTTCTACCCAGGCATTGACTTAAAGTAAATGTCTTTAGGACACCCTTATCTGGTCAAAGCCCCGCCGCTTAAGTAACATGGCGGACTGACGAACGAATAAATACAGCGAAACGATAGTGGCACAACGAGATTATGTACGTCGCGGCCAGCCGGCACCTTCGCGACGCAAAAAGAGTAGCGCAAAGAAAAAGCAACGTAACCTGCCTGCTGTCTCGCCAGCAATGGTCGCTATTGCTGCGGCGGTACTGGTGGCCTTCATCGGCGGCCTGTACTTTATCACGCACCATAAAAAAGAAGAGGCTGAGGCCCTTCAGGGCAACAAAGTGGTTGGAAATGGTCTGCCACCGAAGCCTGAAGAGCGCTGGCGCTATATTAAAGAGCTGGAAAGCCGTCAGCCTGGCGTGCGTGCGCCGACCGAGCCATCCGCCGGTGGCGAAGTGAAAAATGCCGATCAGCTAACGGACGAACAGCGTCAGTTGCTGGCACAGATGCAGGCCGATATGCGCCAGCAGCCTACGCAGTTGAATGAAGTGCCGTGGAATGAACAAACGCCGGCGCAGCGTCAGCAAACGCTGCAACTGCAGCGCCAGCGTCAGGCACAGATTCAGCAGCAACAACAACAGCAGCAGTGGACGCAAAACCAGCCGGTACAGCAGCCTAAAGCGCAGCCGCGCGTGACGGAACAGCCGTACCAGCAGCCGCAAACGCGAACGGCGCAGTCTCAGCCTGCTCAGCAGCCAAAGGCCCAGACGCAGAAGCAAACGGCTCAACCGTATCAGGATCTGCTGCAGACGCCTGCGCATACCACAGCGCAGCAGCCGAAAACACAGCAGGCCGCACCGGTCACCAAAGAGACCGAGGCACCGAAGCAGACGGCCGAGAAGAAAGATGAACGCCGCTGGATGGTACAGTGCGGTTCGTTCAAAGGTGCCGAGCAGGCCGAAACGGTCCGCGCTCAGCTGGCATTTGAAGGATTTGACTCGCGCATTACCACCAATAACGGCTGGAATCGCGTGGTGATTGGCCCGGTCAAAGGCAAAGAAAATGCCGATGGCACCATTTCTCGTTTGAAAGTCGCCGGTCACACAAACTGCATCCGACTTGCTTCCGGGGGTTGAAACCCCCAAATTCCCCCCCATCTATCTTTCTATTCAGCCCTGAGCACAGGCTCAGGGCTTCTGTTTCCCGATTCTGTAACCAGGGGGTCTGCTCGTGACAACAATAGTAAGTGTACGCCGTAACGGCCACGTGGTAATCGCCGGTGATGGCCAGGCCACGCTGGGTAATACCGTAATGAAAGGCAACGTGAAAAAAGTCCGTCGTTTATACAACGACAAAGTGATCGCCGGTTTTGCAGGCGGCACGGCTGATGCTTTCACGCTGTTTGAACTGTTTGAACGTAAACTGGAAATGCACCAGGGTCATCTGGTGAAAGCCGCCGTTGAGCTGGCGAAAGACTGGCGAACCGACCGCATGCTGCGCAAACTCGAAGCGCTGCTGGCCGTGGCCGATGAAACCGCATCGCTGATCATCACCGGTAACGGTGACGTCATTCAGCCAGAAAACGACCTGATTGCCATCGGCTCTGGCGGCCCTTATGCCCAGGCTGCGGCTCGCGCACTGTTGGAGAATACCGACATGAATGCGCGTGATATCGCTGTGAAGGCGTTGGATATTGCGGGTGATATCTGCATCTATACCAACCACAACCACACCATCGAAGAATTGACCTCTAAAGCGTAAGGATCTCCCATGTCTGAAATGACCCCACGCGAAATTGTCAGCGAACTGGACAAACATATTATCGGCCAGGACGCGGCCAAGCGTTCTGTTGCTATCGCCCTGCGAAACCGCTGGCGCCGTATGCAGCTTAATGAAGAGCTGCGTCATGAAGTCACGCCGAAAAACATTCTGATGATAGGCCCGACCGGCGTCGGTAAAACCGAAATCGCCCGTCGCCTGGCGAAACTGGCCAACGCGCCGTTCATCAAAGTTGAAGCGACCAAGTTCACCGAAGTGGGCTATGTTGGTAAAGAAGTGGACTCTATCATCCGCGATCTGACCGACGCTGCGATCAAAATGGTACGCATGCAGTCCATCGATAAAAACCGCTATCGCGCCGAAGAAATGGCCGAAGAGCGTATCCTCGACGTGCTGATCCCGCCGGCGAAAAACAACTGGGGCCAGGCTGAACAGCCGCAGGAACCTTCCGCTGCGCGCCAGGCATTCCGCAAGAAACTGCGCGAAGGCCAGCTTGACGACAAAGAGATCGAAATCGATCTCGCCGCGGCGCCGATGGGCGTTGAAATCATGTCCCCTCCGGGCATGGAAGAGATGACCAGCCAGCTGCAGTCCATGTTCCAGAACCTGGGCGGCCAGAAACAGAAACCGCGTAAGCTGAAAATCAAAGACGCGATGAAGCTGCTTATCGAAGAAGAAGCGGCGAAGCTGGTTAACCCGGAAGAGCTGAAGCAAGAAGCTATCGACGCCGTTGAACAGCACGGTATCGTGTTCATCGACGAAATCGACAAAATCTGTAAGCGCGGCGGCAACGCCTCCGGCCCGGATGTGTCTCGTGAAGGCGTTCAGCGCGACCTGCTGCCGCTGGTGGAAGGCTGCACCGTCTCCACTAAACACGGGATGGTGAAAACCGATCACATTCTGTTTATCGCCTCCGGCGCGTTCCAGGTCGCCAGCCCATCAGATTTGATCCCGGAACTGCAGGGCCGTCTGCCGATCCGCGTTGAGCTGAAAGCGCTGACTACCCATGATTTCGAACGTATTCTGACCGAGCCGAATGCCTCCATCACCGTGCAGTACAAAGCGCTGATGGCGACCGAAGGCGTGAATATCGAATTCACTGAAGATGGTATCAAGCGTATCGCTCAGGCGGCATGGCAGGTTAACGAAACCACCGAAAACATCGGCGCGCGTCGCCTGCACACGGTGCTGGAACGTCTAATCGAAGACATCTCTTATGATGCCAGCGAAATGAACGGCCAGACGGTGACCATCGACGGCGATTATGTCGGTAAACACCTGGATGTTCTGGTGGCAGATGAAGATCTGAGCCGTTTTATCCTATAATCCGGTTCAATGCATTTTCATCACACACGGTGGGGCTATGATAGCCCCATTTTTTTGGCTGAAAGAAATGACTGAACAACCGATAACACGCACTAAGGCCTGGCTTGAAAGCCTGCGTCCAAAAACATTACCCCTGGCTTTCTCCGCTATCATCGTCGGCACCGCGTTGGCGTGGCAGCAAGGCCGCTTCGATCCGCTGGTCGCGCTGCTGGCGCTTATTACCGCCGGTTTGCTGCAAATTTTATCTAATCTCGCCAATGATTATGGCGACGCCGTCAAAGGCAGCGATAAACCTGACCGTATCGGGCCGCTGCGCGGAATGCAAAAAGGCGCCATCACCCAGTCGCAGATGAAACGCGCGCTGATTGTAACGGTAGCGCTGATTTGCCTGTCCGGCCTGGCGCTGCTGTTCTCCGCCTGGCAGACAATGGCGGACTTCATCGGCTTTATCGTACTCGGCGGGTTGTCGATTATCGCCGCTATCACCTATACCGTTGGCACGCGTCCTTACGGCTATATTGGCCTTGGCGATATCTCGGTGCTGGTTTTCTTCGGCTGGCTGAGCGTCGTCGGCAGTTGGTATCTGCAGGCGCACAGCATCGAGGCGGTTATTTTCCTGCCCGCTACCGCCTGTGGCCTGCTGGCCGCCGCAGTGCTGAATATCAATAACCTGCGCGATATCGATAGCGACCGCCTGAACGGTAAAAACACGCTGGCGGTTCGTCTGGGGCCGGTGAACGCTCGCCGTTATCACAGCGTCCTGCTGCTTGGCGCTCCGCTGTGCCTGGCGCTGTTTAACCTTCTGGCGCTACACAGTCTATGGGGCTGGCTGTTTATTCTCGCCATTCCGCTGCTGGTAAAACAGGCGCGTTTTGTCATGCGTGAACGCGAACCGGTGGCGATGCGCCCGATGCTGGAACGCACGGTCAAAGCGGCATTATTAACCAACCTGCTGTTTGTCATCGGGATTATCGGCAGCAAGCTGGCGGCATAACTGACAAATATCAATTAACAATTGATGATTTTGCAAACAATGCAGTTCACGGGATATACTAAAAATTCTCGCAGCAACTGAACGTTAAGCCTATGAAATACGATACTTCCGAGCTTTGCGACATCTACCAGGAAGATGTCAATGTCGTGGAACCGCTGTTTTCCAACTTTGGAGGGCGGTCGTCGTTTGGTGGACAGATCATTACGGTAAAATGTTTCGAGGATAACGGGTTGCTCTACGATCTGCTCGAGCAGAATGGCCGTGGTCATATTCTCCTTATCGACGGCGGCGGTTCCGTGCGACGCGCGTTAATTGACGCCGACCTGGCGCGTCTGGCGGTACAGAACGAATGGGAAGGGCTGGTGGTCTATGGCGCGGTGCGCCAGGTTGACGACCTGGAAGATTTAGATATCGGTATCCAGGCGTTAGCCGCCATTCCTGTGGCCGCTGCAGGGGAAGGTATCGGCGAAAGCGACGTGCGCGTCAATTTCGGCGGCGTTACCTTCTTCTCCGGCGATCATCTGTATGCCGACAATACCGGTATCATCCTTTCCGAGGATGCGCTGGATATCGAATAACGCGCTCGATAACGCCCTAATAAAAAAGGCCTTCTCACTGAGAAGGCCTTTTTGTTATGCCGCGAAACTTAGTACAGTTTCTTCGCGCAATCCATCCAGTCAGACTTGAACGGACGCTTCATATTTTCGATAGCATCAATGATGTCGTGGTGAACCAGCTTCTCGTTCTGGATACCAACACAGCGGCCGCCAAAGCCCTGCAGCAGCAGTTCGATGGCATATGCGCCCATACGGGAAGCCAGAATACGGTCGTAAGGAACCGGAGAGCCGCCGCGCTGAATGTGACCCAGCACGGTCGCACGAGTTTCACGGCCCGTTTCTTTCTCAATGAAGCTAGCCAGTTCGTCAACGTCGCACATGTGCTCGGTGATGGCCACGATCGCGTGTTTCTTACCTTTCGCGATGCCGGCTTTGATTTCAGCCACCAGATCGTCACGGGTATATTCTACTTCCGGCACCATGATGAACTCACAGCCGCCGGCAATCGCCGCCGCCAGAGTCAGATCGCCGCAATAGCGGCCCATTACTTCCACCACAGAGATACGCTGGTGCGAAGAGGAGGTGTCACGCAGGCGGTCAATCGCTTCAACAACGGTGCTCAGCGCGGTAAAGAAACCGATAGTGTAGTCAGTACCTTTGATGTCGTTATCGATGGTGCCCGGCAGGCCGATGCAAGGGAAACCCATCTCGGTCAGACGCATCGCCCCCATATAGGAACCGTCGCCGCCGATAACAACCAGCGCGTCCAGGCCGCGCTTTTTCATATTTTCAATGGCGACAGCGCGAATATGCTCTTCGCGGAATTCCGGGAAACGAGCGGAGCCGAGGAAGGTACCGCCACGGTTGATCATGTCGGACACGCTGTAACGGTCAAGCTGAACCATGCGATCTTCATACAGGCCGAGGTAACCGTCATAGATTCCAAAAACTTCCAGACCTTCCGTTAATGCCGCGCGCACAACGCCGCGAATTGCTGCGTTCATGCCCGGCGCATCACCGCCACTTGTCAACACACCGATTTTCTTAATCATGACTACCTCTGAACTTAGGAAGCAAAAAATAATCCTGTTGCCTGAAGCGCTCCCATACCAGGAGTGCACGACGATAATTGCAATAGTATATCAAACGCTTCTGGCTGAATTGATTCAGGTCAGACCAAATGGCGGTAATTTATACAAAAAATGCCTACCCGCCCCACATTTTTACATCGAGTTTACAGACTATAACCGAAAGCTCAAAAAACGCCCTGCCGCGCCGGCGGCACTACAGAACAGGGATCCTGATGGATGATGACATCCGATCCCGGGAAACGGCGCAAAATAGCCTGCTCCACCTGGTCGGCGATCACATGCGCCTGTACCAGCGGGAGGTTATCTTCCATTTCCAAATGTATTTGAATAAAGCGAGTCGGCCCTGACTGCCGCGTTCGTAGATCGTGCGCGCCGCTGACGCCGGGCCAGCTGTTCACGATACTGATGATTTCCTGACGTTCCTCATCCGGAAGCGCACGGTCTAATAACGATTGCACCGCGTCGTAACCCATACGCAGCGCGCTATATAAAATATAGATGCCAATCCCTAATGCAAACAGCGCATCGGCGCGGTGCCAGCCGTACCAGGAGAGGCCGAGGGCGATAAGAATAGCGCCGTTCATCATAACATCAGACTGATAATGAAGCATATCCGCACGCACGGCCTGGCTCTGGGTTTTTCTGACCACCCAGCGCTGAAAGGTCACCAGCATCAGGGTGCTTATCAAGGCGATCAGCGTCACCACCATCCCGACGCCCGCCGCCTGCATCGGTTCAGGGCGAATCAGATGCTGGATCCCGGTCAGGAACAGAAACAACGCCGAACCAGAAATAAACATGCTCTGCGCCAGCGCCGCCAGCGATTCCGCTTTCCCATGGCCAAAAGTATGTTCTTCATCAGCAGGTTGTAGCGAGTAACGCACCACCAGCAGGTTGGTCAGCGAGGCGGCAATATCCACCAGCGAATCCACCAGCGCCGCCAGAATACTCACCGAACCGGTATACCACCACGCAAAAATTTTGATCAAAAGTAACACGGAGGCCATCGCCGTCGCGGCAATAGCCGCGCGACTCACCAGCCGCCCATAAGATTGATTCATAAACGCTCCTTTTCCGGCGATGCGCTTAGTATAACCTGAACTTTTACCCGGAAGATGAACGGGCATGCGGCGGCTGAGGCGAAAAAAAGACAAAAAAAACCCCCACATCATGTGGGGGAAGACAGGGATGGTGTCTATGGCAAGGAAAACAGGGTTTGTTACTTGGGTTGCACGGTACTGCTACTACTGGAAAGCATCATGGCTGAGCCTTTCTGCATCCTTGCAACCTCACGCAACTGATCCATACGCTGCTGGTGCTTAGCATTTAAAACCGCTTGCTGCTCTGGCGTAAGCAGGTGGTACATCTGGTTGCGAACCTTAGCCATCTCGACCTGGCGGGCAACCTGTTCCTGCGCCATCTTTTCTGCCTGAGCGCGCACAGCGTTTTCATCAAAATTTTCTGCGGTGACAAGGCGATGCATTGTCTCCATTTCGCTAACATTAACGGGGAGCCTGTCGTGGCGTGCCCGTTGCATAAGATCCCGTAACTGCTGACGTTGCTGCTCGGTTAAACTTATGCCGTCAAACATATGGCTTTGGCTACCGCGCTGTCCCCCGTCGTCTCCGGGGAGCCAGTTAACGCTGGTAACGACTTCAGCGGCCTGGCTATATGCACTTAGCGCCAGCGTTGAGGCCATGACGGCAGCGATAACATTGCGCATCACATACTCCCAAAACGTTTGTGTCGCGATTCAACGAGAGACAGTCTACGATTCAGGCTGCAAACATGCGTCAGGGGGTGTAAAACAACGTAAAGTC
>OKVX01001235.1_pt1 | contig 10923 bp, 8 predicted proteins | sample 1606941 | NCBI WGS metagenome assembly OKVX01 (sample SAMN03281016, study PRJEB24777) | human gut metagenome | isolation source: fecal sample PR161 from 1 month old female Malay infant, caesarean... | reverse complement strand
CTCTTAGACTATGTAAATTCTTCATATATTGATGAGGGGGATGAAAGGTATAAATATTTTTTTGAAAATGCATTGATTACTGTAAAAGATAGTAGTGATCTGATTTTTCAAGGAACTCTTGAAGAGGTTTTTTCAGAAGGAAATATTAAATTAAAAGATGGAATAAATGTAGAGTCTAATAATAGTAAACTTATAGATTTAGAAGTAAAGATTTCTAATGACTTAGATAATAGAGGACAAGGCATACAAAATGCATTTAGTCTAAGTATTCAATATGAATATGAGGATGAAATAAATAATGGAAGTGGAAACTTACCAAATACAGGGGGCTTTAGCAATAACAATTTTATGGTTTTTGGAGTTCTAGCTTTAGGTATAGGAGCATCAATATTAAAGTTACCTCAAAAAAAGGAGGAGATTTAATATGAAAACTCTTAAGATGAGAAGAATAATTTCATTGGTATTAGCTATAGGAATAACAGGAGGTTTAGGAAGTGTAGCCTATTTTTCAGATAAAGAAAACGTAAACGGTGACTTAAAGTTAACTTTAGGAACATTAAGTTCTGAGGCTACAAAAACAGTTAAAATAGAGAAAATGGACATAGAAGTTCCTGTTAGTGATACTTTTATAATAACTAATAATGGAACTTTAAATCAAAGAATGACATTAAATTTTAAAAATTCATCAATAGGAAATGATGGACTAGAGAAAATAAAGTATTCATTAAGTTTTGAAAGTAGTGAAAATAGAAATATACAAGGATATGGAAATGGAGAAGAGACATTACTTTCACTATTTAATAGAAATATTCAATTATTAGATGCAGAGGGTAATGAAGTAGTTTTAAATGATGGTGAAGTTTTAACTGCTACATTAACATTAAATATGCAAAGAGATATGCCAGAGAATTATTCTAATGCAGAATTTAAATTTGATTTAAATATAGGGTATGCTCAGGAAAATAGTAAGTAGTAGAGGAGGAGTTTAAGTGATTAGTAAGAATAAAATTATAGCATTAATTTTAGGAGTTTCACTTGCTTCAAGTGCTACTTATGGAAGTTATGCTTATTTTAGTGGAGAGTATTCAGTAAAAAATACGGTTAAAATAGTTGAGTTAGATCCTAAGGAAAGTCCTTTTGAAATTTCAAAGATAAGTACTAGAGAAAACTCTCTTGTATTAGAGTTTTCTAAAAAAGTCTTCTACAGTGGAGAGAATATAAATAGTGATATTGTGGGAAGTGAAACTTTTTTAGATAATGTTGAAATTTCAATAGAGGGAAAGGAAATTATAATAAGTAAAAAGGATGGAAAATTTTTAATTCCTGTTGGAATAGAAAATAATTTGCCAAGTATAAAATTAAATAGTAATTTTGAAGATAGATTTGGTAAGGATTTAGAAGAAATAACTTTATACTTATATGGAGATTCTAATGGAAACATCACATGGAGTTTAACTAATGATCAAAATGGTAATAAAGAAAGTCAATCTAATAATGAGATTAAGGGAGATGAAGGGGTTAAACCTAATAGTGAGATTAAAGAGGAGGCTTTAGATCAACCTAATAATGAAGTTAAAGAAGAATCTTCAATAGAAAATTCTAATAATGAAGTTGAAAATATTGAGACTCCAAAAAGTGGAGATGAAAATACTACACCTGTAGAAGGAGAGAATTTAGAGCAAGAAAATATTAATGGAAATGAGCTAAATAAATCTTTAGGAGAGGGAGAAATTTCAAATAATCTTACTAATATTAATTAAGAAAAAATATATGAAATAAATTAAAGAGGTAAATTTAAAAGATTATATTTAAAGTAAGAGTATTATATTTGAAATAAATGGTCACATTTTATAATGTGGCCATTTATTTTTTATTAATCATGTAAAAGAATAATATGTTTGATAGAATATAATATATAGATTTATATGGTATAATAAAGTTTAGTTTTATTGTAGGAAGAGGAGTGATCTAATGGATTTAAAAAGCTTGCTTAATAAAGAACAATATGAAGCAGCAACCACAATTGATGGTCAAGTACTTATATTAGCAGGAGCAGGTTCTGGTAAAACTAGAGTACTTACACACAGAATAGCATACATGATAGAAAATGATATAAAACCTTATAATATATTAGCAATAACATTTACAAATAAAGCGGCAGGGGAAATGAGAGAGAGAGTAAAATCTCTAGTTGGTGAAGTAGCAAACAATATGTGGATATCAACATTTCATTCATCTTGCGTGAGAATTTTAAGAAGAGAAATAGATAAATTAGGTTATAGTAAAGACTTTACAATATATGATTCATCAGATCAGAAAACATTAATAAAACTTGTAATGAAAGAACTTAATATTAATGAAAAAGAGATAACTGATTTAGAGATTTTAGGTACTATAGGAAAAGCAAAGGATAATATCCAAAGTGCACAAAGTTTTAAGAAAGAAAATGAAGATAACTTTAGAAAAAATAAAATAGCAGATGCATATCTTTTATACCAAAAGAAATTAAAAGAAAATAATGCCCTAGATTTTGATGATTTAATAGTAAAAACTGTTGAGTTATTTAGAAAGCATAATGATGTATTAGAGTTTTATCAAAATAAGTTTAAATACATAATGATAGATGAATATCAAGATACAAATAAAGCTCAATATGAATTTGCTAAGCTTTTAGCTGCAAAACACAAAAATATATGCGTAGTTGGTGATGATGACCAATGTATTTATGCTTGGAGAGGGGCAGATATAAGAAATATATTAGATTTTGAAAAGGATTATCCAGAGGCTAAAGTTGTTAAGCTTGAACAAAACTATAGATCAAAAGGAAATATTTTGGAAGCAGCTAATAAAGTTATAAAAAATAATGCAGAGAGAAAATTTAAGATTTTAAGAACTGAGCAAGTAGAGGGAGAAAAAATAAGTATTCATAGAGCTTACTCAGATAAAATGGAGGCAGCTTTTGTTGTTTCAGAGATAGAAAAATTAAAAAATGATAAAGGATATAAGTATAAGGACTTTGCTGTTCTTTACAGAACAAATGCACAGTCTCGTAATTTTGAGGAAGCCTTAAGAAGAGCAGGAATTCCATATAGGATTTTTGGAGGACTAAAATTCTATGATAGAAAAGAGATAAAAGATATTCTTGCATACTTAAAAATAATAGTAAATCCTAAAGATTCTATAAGTTTAAGAAGAATAATAAATGTTCCTAAAAGAAGTATTGGAGATACTACTGTAGAAAAACTTCAAAATCATGCCTCTGAAATAGATGATACATTATACAATGTTTTATTAGATGTAGATTATGTACCAGGATTAACAGCTAGAAGTATAAATCCTATTAAGAAGTTTACTGATATGATGGAAGAAATAATGGTTATGTCAGAGCAACTAAGTGTATCTCAATTAATTGAATATGTTTTAGAGAAAACAGGTTATTTAAAATCACTTAAAGATTCAAAGCTTATAGAGGATCAAAGTAGAATAGAAAACTTAGAAGAATTAGTTTCTGATGCTGTTGAATTTGAAAAGAGTAATGAAGAAGATAAATCCTTATCAGCTTACTTAGAGAAGGTTGCTCTTGTTCAAGATATGGATGATTTAGAAGCAGAAGATAATTATGTAATGCTAATGACAGTTCACAGCTCAAAGGGACTAGAATTCCCAACAGTTTTCTTAGTTGGTATGGAAAATGGAATATTCCCAAATGCAGCTTGCTTTGAACATGATAATCAAATGGAAGAGGCTAGAAGACTTTGCTATGTTGGAATAACTAGAGCTGAGGAAAAATTATATATGACATCAGCTGAAACAAGAATGATATTTGGTAAAACAGTAGCTTATGGACAATCAGATTTTATATCAGAAATTCCAGCTAACATAAAAGACTATGTAAATATCAATGGGAAAAGTTCAAGTAACTCTTTCAAAAATAGTTCACAAACTTATGGAGAGACTAGAAAAACTTATAATCCTCATAGCATTAGAGGAGGAATGAGTGCTTCTAAAGCAAATGAATCCCTAAATAAGACTTTATCAGGAAAATCTTCAGGTAATGCAGGAATAGATGAACTAACTATGGGAAGAAAAGTTAAACATCCTAAGTTTGGTGTAGGAACGTTAATAACAAAGAGTAAAGTTGGAGATGACTATAAGCTTACAATTGCCTTTGATAGTCAAGGAGTTAAACATTTAATGTTTAGCTTTGCACCACTAGAGCTTCTTTAATATAGAAATTTACTTTAATAAGGAGTAGATGAGTAAGATGGATAAGAAAAAATTAATAGAAGAGTTAGTTGAAGAGTTAAATAAATATGCTTATGAATATTATGTTTTAGGAAATTCTTCAGTAACAGATAAAGATTATGATAAAAAATACTATGAATTAGTAGATTTAGAAAAGGAAACAGGATATAAATTACCCTATTCACCTACTCAAAGAGTTGGTGATGTAATTCTTCCTGAGTTTAAAAAATACACTCATAAAGCTAGACTTTGGAGTTTAGACAAAGCTCAAACTTTAGAGGAAATTAGAGAGTGGCACAATAGAAATGTTAAATTCCTTGAAGAATATAATAGAACTTCAGATGAAGAATTACCACCATTAAAATATATTTTAACTAAAAAGTTTGATGGATTAACAATTAATCTTTCCTATGATGAAAATGGAGTATTAGTTACTGGAGCAACTAGAGGAACTGGGGCTATTGGTGAAGATGTCACAGCTCAGGTGAAAACTATAAAATCAATTCCATTAAAAATTGATTGTCATGATTTTCTAGAAATTCATGGAGAGGCTATTATGACTACAGAAGCCTTTGAAAAATACAATAGTGAAGCAGACACTCCTCTTAAGAATTTAAGAAATGGAGCAGCGGGAGCTTTAAGAAATTTAAATGTAGCAGAGACAGCTAAAAGAAATTTATCAGCTTTCTTCTATGATGTTGGATATAAGGAAGGAGCTCCTTTTAAAACTTATATGGAAATGTTAAATTTCATAAAAACTAAGGGATTTCCAATGGATGATTATATTAGGGAATGCACAACTTTAGATGAAATTCAAAAAGAAATTGATTATATAAGAGATATAAGATTTGATTTAAATTATGATATAGATGGATTAGTTATAGCTATAGATGATATAAGAACTAGAGAACTTTTAGGATACACAGTTAAATTTCCTAAGTGGGCTATTGCATATAAATTTGAAGCACAGGAGGCTACAACTAAGCTTTTAGATGTTGAATGGAATGTAGGTAGAAGCGGAAGAGTATCTCCCACAGCTATCTTAGAGCCAGTAGAGTTAGCTGGAGTTACTGTTAAGAGGGCTACATTAAATAATATGGATGATATAGCTAGAAAAGGAGTAAGATTAGGGGCTGAAGTATTTGTAAGAAGAAGCAATGATGTTATTCCAGAAATAATGGGAGTAGTTCCTGAAAGCTTAGAAGGTACAAAGGAAATTGAAGAGCCAAAGGTATGTCCAGCTTGTGGAGCACATTTAGTTCATGAAGGAGTTCATATCTATTGTGAAAATACTCTAGGATGTAAGCCTCAAATGGTTAAAACTATAGTTCACTTTGCTGGAAGAGAAGCTATGAATATAGCTGGTTTTTCAGAAAAAACAGCAGAGCAATTATTTGAAAAGCTTGATATAAGAGATATATCAGATCTTTATAAACTAGAATATGAAAAATTATTAGATTTAGATAAGTTTGGACCAAAGAAAGCACAAAATCTTTTAGATGCCATAGAAAAAAGTAAAGATTGTACTCTAGAAGCATTTCTATATTCCTTAGGAATTCCTAACGTAGGAGTTAAAACTGCTAAGGATTTAGTAAAGAGATTTGAGTCTTTAGAAAACCTAGAGAAGGCTACTTTTGAAGAATTAGTATCTGTCCAAGATGTTGGAGATATAGTTGCTAGAAGTATAATAGAATTCTTTAAAGAGGAAAGAACTTTAAAAGTAATAAATGAATTATTATCCCTTGGAGTAAATCCTCATTACGAGAAAAAAGAAGTTTTAGAAAGTCCATTTATGGGAAAAACAGTAGTAGTAACTGGTACTTTAGAAAACTATTCTAGAACATCAATAAAAGAAAAATTAGAATCTTTAGGAGCAAAGGTTTCAGGAAGTGTAAGTAAAAAGACTGATTTTGTAATAGCAGGAGAAGCAGCTGGTTCAAAATATGATAAAGCTAAATCTTTAGGTGTTACTATATTAAGTGAAGAAGAATTTGAAAATATGATATAAAAAAATGGCTATGTCACAACAAACAGTTGATAAATAGCCATTTTTATAGGGGAGTATCAGAACTCCCCTACAAACTGTTATTTGCAGTTATCTATACTCATTTGGAATTTCGATATGAAGTGTCTCACACAATAACTTCACATCATGTGCATCATTTTCATCAAACTCGTATCCCAGATGGAACATTACTTGACTATATGGTTCAATACAGGAAACCTCTATTTCCTCAATTCTTCCTTTACCCGAAAAAGTTTCTACCGGAAAACAATCCCCATCATAAAGAATTTCACCTTCGTCCGTATATTCAAAACAATGCAAATCAATAATTCTGTTTTTCAAATCTTCCCATACAGTATGGTTCAATGTTGTATATTCCATCTTAATCTCATAAAAGCCATTAGCTTTCATTATTTCTATAAAGTTCTGATAATCGTTCTTTTCTACAAAAATGTCAATATCATTATGGGCTCTTGACTGATATCCAAGAAGAGCATCTACACCCCAGCCACCATCAAGAAAGACTTTAATCTCCGCATCTATTGCAAATTGAAGAATCTGTTTTACATCTGTTATATTGACCATCTTATCATCTCCACAAATTCTAATTAGGCGACCAGAGGAACTGCTGGTCTGTTTGATAAATCTCTGCATTTAGCAGTTTTCAATGTTGCCAAAACGAAAGTTAAGAAGATGTTCCTTTTCTCCATGTCGCTTTCTTTGGCGTAATTTACAAGGTTATTCCACACAAGATAGTTGTTCAGATACTTGGTAGAAACACCGTTAAAGCCACGCATAAACCTCTTTAGCTGGCTATGGTAGCTATTGATATGTTGGATATTATAAATGCCTTTCTTGGCTTTGCCAGTCTTTAACTGCACAAGGTCAATGCCATTGGCATTTGTAAATCTCACATAGGAGTTCATCTTGTCCGTAACAAGAGTGGAATTGGTCTTAATCCTACCATCATAAATATGATGTAAATCTCTTGTAGAAACTCTACCAGTATTCGTAATCTTGGAGATAGACAAGCCATTCCTATTAACCGCACAAGGAACACATACCTTTTCTTGGGACAAGCCTCTGATATGTGTAGAATGACCACGCTTATGAGCCTTGCGTGGCATAGCAAATGTCTTACTCTTGCTATGATTGCCCTTGTACGAGATGGCGAAAAAAGTTTCGTCAGCCTCAATAATGCCGTCAAGGGTAACATCGTCTGCCATATTCTGAAGTGCATCCAAAATCTTGTGTCTCCAAAGGAATGCGGTGTTTCTGTGAATCCCACAAGCAACAGCAGTCTTACGAATGGATAAGCCATTCATCATACAATCAATGTACTGCTCCCACACGGACAAGTCTTTTCTTGTACCAGACACAATGGAGTTCGTAGCAATCACGAAGGACTTGCCACAATCCTTACATACATATCGCTGTGTGCCATCTTTACGATGACCATTGCGAACCACATGGATACAGCCACAAAGAGGGCATACACGACCATTTGCAAAGCGTTCCTTTGCTACGAAATCTTCAATATTCAAAGACTTTACAAAGGCAGGACTTAAAAGCATTGTTTTAAGGCTTTCCTGCTCTGCGACAGTCAACTTACCGATAATATCTAATGCGTCTTTGATAGTAGGCATATCCAATTACCTCCTTCGGTGGTACTGTTTCTTACTATTATTATACGCTATTTCTCGTCAAAAATCAACCATTTGTTGTGACAGAGCCTATAATTTTAACTTCAACAATTCCTCTTGTATCAATAATTGGAAACTGGCAAACTGTGGCCATAATATATGTTTGCTTTGCTACTATATTTACTTGGGTTACAGCCTTTGGAATTAGAGAAATTAAGGATAATGTGGCAAAGAAAAAGGAAAAGCAAGGTTTTAAACAATTTATAAATCTATTAAAGACAAATAAGCCTTTAAGAATAGTTTTATTATCAATGTTAGTTTTAGAATTAAGTGGATCAATAAAAAATACAATATCTATATATTATGTAAAGTATAATTTTAATGCGGAAATGATGATTCCAGTAGTTAGTTCAGTTGGTATGGGAGCTAGTATATTAGGTGGAATAATGTCACCATTTTTAACAAAAAAATTAGGAAAAAGAAATACAGCTCTTTTAGGATTATTAGCTGGTGCTGCAGGATCATTTTTAGTATTTTTATTATCCTATTCTTCATTACCTTTAATGATAGTTATAAACTTCATAAGTGGAATTTTTGATGGAGCAGGTTATATTACCTTAACATCAATGGTTGCAGATTGTGTTGAGTATGGTGAATGGAAAACTGGAAAGAGATCAGAAGGAATGATATTCTCTTTAAATATATTTAAAAGTAAGATTGCCAGTGCTATTGGGGGATCCTTATGTGGATATATCTTAGCGTATATTGGTTATACAGCAAATGAAAGTCAATCTACTTTTACATTAAACGGAATTCATTTAATACAGACTTTAGTTCCATGTGCCATTGTAATAATAAGCTTTATGCTACTAAGAAGATATAATTTATCTGAGGCAGAATATGAAGCTATAGTTGATGACTTGAAAAATGGTGTTACAAGAATAGGTTAACATTAATATGAAAAGTATAAGAGATGATTTAGATATTAATACTAAATTAAGTGAATTTAATATAGTAATTATATTAAAGGTCTAATTGAGATTTTAGAAAATAAATTTCATATAATTTTAATTCTTATAAAAGATTTAAAAAGTATAACAGAGGTTTAAATTTACGCCTCTGTCATACTTTTTATTTTTGGAATTTTTTTGTTTTAAAGCTGTATTTTAAATTTATATGCTTGGTTTATTTACTTGATTATTTCTGTAATTTAGTGGAGACATTGAAAAATGTTTTGAAAAAGTTTTTGAAAATAATAGGGAGTCACTATAACCTACACTATTTGCGACTTCTCCTATAGGAAATTTAGTGCCTTTTAGTAAAAGGGTGGCTTTGTACATTCTAAGGTTTATTAAATATCTTTGAGGAGAAATTCCAAGGTTTTTTATGAACATTTTATATAAATAACTTCTGCTTAAGTTTACATAATCAGCAATTTCTTGAACAGTTATACTATGCATATAATTAGAATTAATGAAATTAAGGGCATCTTGAATATATGTGTGTAATTCCTTATCTTTGTATTCAAAAGGTTTTGGGAATTCTTCTATAAGTGCGTACAATAATGAGTAAAGTTCCTTTAGTAATAGTATGTCATCAGATCTTGAAGGATTATAAGTCTTTGATATTTCGCACATATTTAATATTATCTGTGGAATTTTTGAGTTTTCTTCACAATTAGCAACACAAGAGTTAGTTATAGAAGTTCTATTTAAATATTCATTAGCATTTGAACCACTAAAGCCTATCCAGTAGTATTCCCAAGGATCATCTATAGAAGCCACATACTCAACTTGCATACCTTTTAGTAGTATAAAAATATCACCTTGTTTTAAGTTATATACCTTACCATTAAATTTAAAAGTCCCATATCCCTTAGTTACGTAATGAATAACAGCATTTTTCAATACTTCATAGTTATATCCTAATCCTGGTATACCTTGTTCTATACCACATTCATCTACATTCATTTCAAAATTTTCTTTAACATACTTTTTCCACAATATTTGCATTTCTACCTCCTAACCTATAAAATTAGCCAATTTTATAGTAAGTTTTATATTAAACATTTACATGAGAGCTTTGCAAAGCCGTTTATCAACATAAAAGCCTTTTATTTTAAAATAAATCCTTCTAAATATAAGAATATTTTAAAGAAATATCTTTATATATTAGTTATTAAAATTTATAAGATTATAAGAAACATTATAACATATTTTAGAACTTTTTAACTATTCTAAAAGATTAATTTACATATTAACATTTAATTAAGGGTAAAAACTATTTTGAAAAATGATTTATATGGAATTATGTTTCTTAAATATATAATCATGTTTCATGAATACATAATTATTTTAAATGTATTGGGAGGGTAAAATGATATTAAAAAATGAATACCATGAAGATATTTCTAAACTGCATGTAAATATGATGCCAAGAAGAAGTTATTATGTTCCTTTTGTGGATACTGATGAAGCTTTAAATATTAAAGATAGAAGTAAGCAACTTAACTTCTTTTCACTTAATGGTAAATGGGAATTTAATTACTTTGATAGCTTACAAAAAGTTAAAGAGTTTGATGATATAAATCAAATTAGTTTTTCAGATAATATTGATGTTCCATCTCTTTGGCAATTAAAGGGATATGATTATAATCAATACACTAATGTAAAATATCCAATTCCTTTTGATCCACCTTTTGTTCCTATAAACAATCCATGTGGAATTTATAAGAGAGATTTTGAAATTGAAATACTTCCTGAAAATTATGATTATAATATAAACTTTGAAGGCGTTGATTCCTGCTTTTATTTTTGGATAAATGATAACTTTGTTGGGTATAGCCAAATATCTCATAGCATATCTGAGTTTGATATTACAGAATTTTTAGTAAAGGGTAAAAATACAATTACAGTCTTAGTTTTAAAATGGTGTGATGGAACTTATTTTGAAGATCAAGACAAGTTTAGAATGTCTGGTATTTTTAGAGATGTATATATATTAAGAAGAGCAAAGGAAAGAATAGTTGAC
>OKVX01001233.1_pt1 | contig 10928 bp, 15 predicted proteins | sample 1606941 | NCBI WGS metagenome assembly OKVX01 (sample SAMN03281016, study PRJEB24777) | human gut metagenome | isolation source: fecal sample PR161 from 1 month old female Malay infant, caesarean... | reverse complement strand
CCGACCCCCTCCTTGCGGCCCCGGTTGCCGTTTTCATCATACAGCCGCACGCGTTCCATGCCGCAGCTTGGGGATTTAGCGCAGACGATAAACCCGGCGAGATCGCCGATTTTCGGCAAAAAATCTGCCGTAAAGTCCGCCATTTTCTGCGTAACGTCTTCGTGAGGCGCGTGGCTAAAGCGCATCTGCGTTTCACCGCTGGTGGTCATAATCAAACGCAGCGCAGGGCGAGGCGTCGGCAGGCCGATGGCCATTTCCGGACAGACGGGCCTGAAGTTCACCCACTGGGCCAGCTCATCCATGACGAAGCTCATACGCTTGTGTCCGCCGTCAAAGCGAACGGCGGATCCGGTCAAACATCCGCTAATACCGAGCACAGGTTTCGTTGTCATGGTGTGGTCCTCCCGTTCATATAATTAAAACTTACACAACATGACTAATTTGTCCAAGTATTCGCGGGACTATTTTTTTAATTCCTTTAAAATCAATGCGTCTTAGCTGCCCTTATAGGTCGAGTAACCGTACTGGCTCAGCAGAAGCGGGATGTGCAGCTTCTCGTTGGTGCGCGTCACGGTAAACAGCACCGGGATCTCCGGGAAGAAGGAGTCCAGCTTTTTGCCGTGGAAGTACTCAGCGGTTTTGAAGGTCACTTTATACACGCCAGGCTGCATGTCCTGATCCTGCGGATAAAGCGATTTGATGCGTCCGTCATGGTCGGTTTTACCGCTGGCAATCGGGGTCCATTTGTCCTGCTGCTGCTTCTCCAGCGTAACGCTCACGTCTGATGGCGGCATCCCGGTTTGCTGGTCGAGAATGTGGACGCTCAGCGTACCGGCAGGGGCGCTAAAGGCGGCAGGGGCAAAGGCCATTGAGGCCAGGATCAGCAGAGGGGCAGTTTTTTTCATGGTGTTTTCCTGTGGAGTTATTCGTCACAGGAAAACGTTAGCATTTGCGGCGCGGGAAAATATTCAACTTTTCGTGAAGATTCCCGCAGGAGAAAATGATCAGAGGATAATCACTTCAAGCGATACCTGCTGCTGCCACTGCTCCACCTGCTTTTTCCGCCCGGCGGTGAGTTTACCGCTGGTGACCAGCAGCCATTTTCGCTCCGGGAAAATGTCCGGAGCCAGGGCGTCTGGCGGAACTGGCAGAATGTCGATGCGGTGGCCCTGCCCGGTGCGCGTTAGGGCTTCGAGCCAGATCTCGCACGGGTCGTTCAGGTGCCAGCCGCTAAGCAGAATATTATCGCCCGGCGCTTTTTTATCGCCTTCGAGGCAAAACGAGGTATAGGCGATGATGATGCCGTCGAGGATCGCGCGCAGGGTCATGGCGGCGGCCACGTTAGCCGAGACCTGGCGGCGCAGCGGGCGCAGCACGTTCGCGACCAGCTCCGGCCTTGGGTATTCGCGCCCGGCGTCGTAAATCATCTGGCGCAGGGACTCGACTTTGCCGTCCTGCAGGCGTTGCAGCATGTTCTGCTGCAGGGTTTGCCAGTTGTTGGTTCGGCCCGGCGTCGGGCGTTCCAGCAGCGGTTTGACCTGGCCGATCGGGACGCCTTTTTTTACCCAGTCGAGGATTTTGAGCGCCTGCTGGACGTCCTCATCGCTGTACTGGCGGTGGCCGCCTTCCGTGCGCTGTGGCTTGAGTAAACCGTAGCGACGCTGCCACGCCCGCAGGGTGGTGGCGGTGATGCCGCTGAGTCTGGCGAATTCGCCGATGGAGTAAGCCATGTCCGTGTCCAGAGTGGAGGAATACTCTCAATATACTACGAATTTTCCCGAAGGGGATGAAGCGCCGAAACGGTGCACTACACTTAACATCCAACCGTGCAAATGAAAGGAATTCTCATGAAGCTATGGCCTGTTGTGACCGGTGTTGCGATTGCTTTGACGCTGGTCGCCTGTAAATCCCCCACGCCGCCGAAAGGCGTGCAGCCTATTACCAACTTCGAAGCCAGCCGCTATCTCGGCAAATGGTACGAAGTCGCCCGTCTGGAAAACCGCTTCGAACGCGGCCTGGAGCAGGTGACGGCGACCTACGGCAAGCGCAGCGACGGCGGTATTAGCGTGCTTAACCGGGGTTACGATCCGGTGAAGAACAAGTGGAATGAGAGCGAAGGCAAAGCGTACTTTACCGGCGAACCGACCACGGCCGCGCTGAAGGTCTCCTTCTTCGGCCCGTTCTACGGCGGCTATAACGTGATCAGACTGGACGATAAGTACCAGTATGCGCTGGTCAGCGGCCCGAACCGCGATTACCTGTGGATCCTGTCGCGCACGCCGACCATCCCGGATGCGGTGAAGCAGGATTACCTGAACACCGCGCGCAGCCTGGGCTTCCGGGTTGACCAGCTGGTGTGGGTGAAACAATAAAAATCGTGCTTTCTTCCTGGGGCATTACTGGCACGCCTGGATAGACTTCCGTTAAAAGCCTAACGGAGGGAAGACGACATGAACTGGCAGCCTTTTCGCGGCGATGCACCGGAAAATATGACGATTTTCAGCGCGTCATTTCCCGACGTCAGCGACCAGTGGCCGATGAAAGACGATGCTGCCCGTGAGATCGCCTCCCTTGACCGCGCCTTGAAAGCGGAGCCGGCGCTTCGGCCGCCGCGGGTGGAATACGACGAAGGGGGGCTGGCCGTGCTTGTCCCGCAGAATCGCTATTCCGAACAGGCCTTTCGCAACCGCCCGGCGCTCACCGCGTGGCGCACCCGGCTGGTGCCCTCCGCGCTGGCGCTGTTTGTGGTGCAAAACCCGCTGGAGGACCGCCTGCCCGACGGCACGAAAATGGACAGCGACAGCCGCCAGTGGTTTATCCACGCTAACGATGCGATTGGCGTGCGCTCCCGCGCCCGGGTGCTGGCCGCGCTGGTGGATAAGTACATTCATAATGAAAGCGAGAACAACTGGGTCAGCCTCGCGAGCGGCGCCGCCATCCCGGTACTGGAGGCGCTGCGCGAAGCAAAGCTTGATGGCCAGCAGGTCTATCTCACGCTGGTGGACAAAGACCCGGTGGCGCTGAGCTGGGCGGAAACCATGGCGGCGCAGGAAGGCATTGTGGTGGGCGAACAGCTGACGCTGCTCAGGCGCAACCTGCTCCATACGCTGGTGCGTAACGAGGACCTGCTGCTGGAGCTGGGCGAGCATCAGGCTGAACTGGTCGACGCGCTGGGGATTTTCGAATACTTCAATGATACCGACGCGGTGATTTTTCTCCAGCGCGCGCTGCGGCTGGTCAAACCCGGCGGCGCGGTGATTGTGTCGAACATGCTCACCAGCAGCCCGCAGATTGACTTTGTGCTGCGGGGCATCGGCTGGGAGGATATTCACCCGAGGTCGTTACAGCAGCTTCAGGACATCCACCTCGCGGCCGGCGTGCCGGTGGAAAACGTCACCGTGGTGGTGCCGAAGGACGGGGTCTATGCGGTGATGGAGATTAGGGTAGGGGATGAAAAACCGCACGGTCAGTTCCCTCTCCCTGTGGGAGAGGGCTAGGGTGAGGGGGAACAGGCCGCATAGAGTGATTTGCATTGGTAGGATTTTCCAATCATGATCCCCCCATGAAAATTGAAACCGCACTCCCCACACACTTCGAGCGTCTGGTCGCGATCTGGGAATCCTCCGTCCGCGCCACCCATCACTTTATACAGGAAAGCGATATTGCGGCGCTGCGCCCGCTATTGCTCAACGCGTATTTGCCAAACCTCACCGTCATGATGGCCCGCGATGACGCAGGCGTTATTCACGGCTTTTTAGGCGTGGATGAAAACCGCATTGAAATGCTGTTTGTTGATGATGCGAGCCGGGGGAAGGGCGTCGGGAAATTGCTGCTGCAGTACGCCATCGCAGCGTTCGGCGCGAACGAAGTGGACGTGAATGAGCAGAACCCGCAGGGCGTGGGATTTTATCGCCATATGGGGTTTGAGCAGGTCGGACGCTCGGAACTGGACGGGCAGGGGAATCCGTTTCCGTTGCTGCATATGCGGTTGGGTGGGCAGGTTTAACGCCCTCTCCCTCTGGAGAGGGAGTCTGCAAGCTAGTTACTGGTAATTTGCCCGATGATTACGCCACGCACTTTTTCCCCATCAAAGTAATAAGAGACCGTATTACTCTGGATGAATCCATTCTGTACTGGCGTCTCCTGATAAAAAAGCATCGCTTTCTTTTTGGCGATCTCTTTCTTGCCGAGCAATGCAACTAAATTCCCGTGAGTAGCATTCAACAACGGAACATTAGCGACTGAGACTTTGACAGGTTCCGTTGTTTTTGCACACTCTTTATGAATCCCATCCCTGGCTATGGCTAGTGCCGTTAATAATCCTGCACCCATTTCGTTATCCGAGATGAACCAGTAATTCGTGTCATCGTCGTCATGAAGGCAGAACCAACGAGCGGAACTGTCTTTGTTGACTGGTGTGCTGGAGATGTCTGCCAGATGAGTAACCTCCATTTGTACGGCTTGCTTGCCTATAGCGATGGTCGGTGAAAGGGGCATTGCTGTAGAAATTTCCGTCAGCGAGCCGTCTTCATCGTAATACTGAGCCGCGAAACCGGTCATTTCAGTTGCTAAGACGTGCGAACTGACTGCAACGAGTAATGGCAATAAACAAAATAAACGCTTCATTTGACAATCAATACCGTATCGTTGCTTTTCCAGATACTCCTTCTGGCACTCAGAGGAGCAATGATGCAGCCCTCTGAAGAGTCGTCGGGGTGCAAACTGCTTTTACCATGTATTTTAAATGCGTCCCTACCACACATATCATTTGTCGAGTAGGGCGTGAGACTGAGAGTATATTTCCCAGTGTGGGCTGAATTATGAGGGGACCCAATAGTGTAGGTACCTCGTGGCAGCGGTCCGCTGTTTTTTACACATTCTTGTGACGGATCGTTTTTGTAACCACTTGCACCTGCGTAATCTGCATCAAATTGGTAGACACCATCCAGATAAAATTTATGCTCTTTTACATCATATTCCCAGGACATACTTTCTCCTTAAGCGCGCTCTTTCCAGGTATCAGAGTGAATGAAATTTCCATCAATATAGTGCCATGTGATTTTTTCATATATTAGATCTACATATTCATGGTGTGTATAGTGTTCGTTTTGCGGATGTTTAATATCAAACATGACAGGTTCAATTTGAACAACTCTTGCATTTTCTAACGTTGTCTTAAAGTAAGCCTCTTCGAGTCCGTTATAGTTGATCCTGTAAAATATGAACTCTGCTTTTTTTAGCGTTTGCCCAGTGCACAAGGCTTTGTATAGATATGAGGATGATGAATCAATCTCTTTCATGAATGCATAGGTACTACAAATGCGTTTTGCTGTGATTTTTCCGGAGAATTTATCTATAGGCTGTTCTATAGAATGCATAAATTCAATCACTTCTATTGAACCTTCGCGACTCTTTATATCGACAGATCCATTAATCCTCCGGCCTGAATCATCCTCGAGCCATAAGTAAACAGGTATAGCCATCTCAATCTCCTTTTATAGACTGAGGGAAACTACTCTTCATTATGGATTTAAATTGTGACTTTCATTTCAAAACAGGAATGCTAAAGAATTTTGGTTGGTTTAATAGAAAGTTGTTGTTGCGAGATATGGGTGGCGTCAATCAATGTTATAAAATTTATAAGCTCGATTTATGGTTATTCTTCCATCGCAAGAATAGTGGTCACTAAAAATAATCAAATATTGAAATGATGAATGTCATTAAATAATGAACCTATACCGGGATTATCGCTTAGCCTGCTTATCCCATTTTAATAAGCCGACGATATCTTTCTCACCCTCGGCTTCTTTCAGCAGGCGCTGCTTTTTTCATACTCAACGTATTCTAAGCACGCCTTTTCATCAGCCGCTTTCTTGCTGATTTTGCCTGCTTCTTCTAAAACGTCCCGGTCATTAAATTGCAGGAACTGATCGAGTTTAGTTTGTCAGTCTCGTAAAAATATCTGCTTGCGGTGTTTGGCCTGATCTTCGGTAAAATCGAGCCACATATTAACGACGCGATTAAGCTCGCTCACCTCATCCAGAGACAGATAATTTTTTGCAGTGGTGACATCGCTTTTACGGACTTCTTCGCCTTTATAGCTGGTCATCCCCATATGCGGTTGAGTGGCATCGACGCGCTGGTGAATCAACTCAGTAGCAGTGTGGCCCGTGCAGGTAAAATGCAGTTTATTCTGGATAGTCTGGAAGAATTCCGTCGTCTCTTTGAACGACGACTGATAGTCAGCGGCTAATGAGAAATCTCCCTTTCGCGGAGCGGACGCGATAGCCGATGGCAAGAATGACGGGCAGGCTAACATATTGAACGTTATATGCTTTACCATCGCTGGCAGTTGTTCGGTAAATCCGAACAACTGAATTTTCGACCAGCTCACCCTCATCAAAAATGTTCTTGATATGCCCACTGATCGTTGCTTTGGCTTTGCCGTACAACTCACAGATCGTGGCCTGTGAGAGCCACAACGTATCGCTTTCGAAGCGGCATTCAATGCGAACTTTTCCATCCTTGCTGGCAAACATGACGAACTCACCGGCTGGTGAATTCATTAATTCTTCATATGTCATGCTGCCTCCGCGTTATAAGGTTGATGCCGGTAAGCTCGTAGTATGCCAGAAACAGCCGCTAAGCCAGGTGGTTTGTATTTGATTTTGCGAGGCGCTTTCCATGATGCTGAGTTTGGATCGCCGCAAGCGCGTCCTCTATCTCAATCAGCTTTGCCTTCGTCCGTTTATAATCGTCCTGCAACCGCTGCTCCTGCTCGTTATACGCCACCAGAACGATGCACCCTTTCATGACCTTTACCGTGACCTGCTGTCCGGTATCAAAACCCGCCGCGCGCAGCCACTTGCCGGAAAGGATGATTTTCGGCGTGGATTTGTCGAAAACATTCGGACGGTATCCCACAATTAATGAACGCTCGGTTCCGGATTGGTCGGTGTCTGGGGTAGAATGCGAATCAGCCATAATCAACTCCTTGATAGTTGGTGAGGTTAGCTCTTGCCAGGTATTGCGAGTACTTGGCGAGGGCGTTTCAATTTGAGGTTTTCGTATGTTAAGGTACGTACCTCAATGAAGATATCTTGCTCTTGTAGGTACGTACATGCCAACAGCTAAACGTGACCCTAATCAGTCAAAATCCGGAAAAGCACCGACTTTTCAGATTCGTATTACGCCGGAGTTGAAAGCGCAGTTTGAGGCTGCAGCTAAGGATGCGGGATTAAGTTTAGGGAATTGGTTTAAAATTCTAGGCAGGAATGAACTAGCACGCCTTCGTTCAGAAAAGGAGTAATCATTACTTCATTTGATTAATGTGTTCAATGTAACTTCTGGCCTCTTGGTTATCTGGCTCAACTTGTAACCAAAAACGAATTTTTCCTTCTAAACTTTTTATGTAATTAGGGTCTTTAATTTTTTCATTATTAATGTGACTAAAAATCCCGTATTTTTTAATATAATGCATGGTTTTTCTAATTTCACGCCTGGTTTTTCTCGGTAATTGTAACTTATCTTTACTAACGTCAATTCCCGTCACTATTTTTTGTTTTGTGTTGTTCAGCAGTTTCGTTTTTTCTTTATTTAAAATGAAACCATAGCTTTCAATTATGTCAGTTACATAACTAATAAATTTTGACGGAATCGCTTCGCCAGAAAAAACCATATCATCGGCATATCGGCTATATTTCAAATTAAATTTTAACGCCAATTTTGACAGTCGTTCATCTAATGGATAAAGTAATATATTACTTAGTGAAGGGCTAGTGATGCCGCCTTGAGGTAAGCAACCGTCAAGACAACATAATGATGCTAGTGCATAAGATACATTTTTCGCATATCCCAGAGAATCAAATAATTTAATTACCCAATTTATTGGTATGCTAGGAAAAAAATCTTTGATGTCAATTTTAAGTAAGAAATGATTATTCAAATGCTGTTCTGCATTATCTATAATTGATTTTCCTTTCTTATATGCAAACGCATTTTTATGAGTTCGTAAAGAATATAGCAATTTTTCATGAATCCATGTCTGACACTTACGTAGCGATGGATAAGGTGAAGATATTTTTCGATATCCTCCTTTCTTTTTCGGTATTTTAAATTCGCGATAAAACGATTTTGTTCCAAAAACAATGTCGTTGATTTCAGGGTATTTTATTCCAATAAGCTTAGATAAGTGTTCAACTTCAAAGATTACGGGAATGTTTCGAGACTCTAAAGTTTTAATATAATCAAGATAAGTAGATATAAAATTGGTATTTATACCTTTTTCAAGATAAAAATCTTCCCATTCACGTCTCATAATTATATCCTGTCAAAATAAAATGACTTGTAGAAACTACTTTCTATACCTGACACCTAAGTTCTCTTCAAGAGCGAGATGTTGCGTGACGCGACATCTCGACCTTGAAAGAACCGCGAGAATAGCAACGCTATTCGAAGCGACTATACGGAGTTATCCGTATAGTCGTGGTTAAAGTGACCCTTAACCAAGGAGCGACTACACTCCAACGTGCTAGTTTCTACAAGTCTGCATCCTATTTATCACAATTCATTCACTTTTGAAAGTGATTTTATCAAGAAGTCTGCGGTTAGGAATATAAAAAGAATTTACATCAAATTTTTCAGGTTCAAATCGTTCTGGAAGAGCCAACCATGTATACGTGCTATTATTTTTTTTTGCAAGGTTGAGTTGCGAAATACCTATGCTTGTTATTTTGTAAAACTCTTCTTTGGCTTCTTCAATCATCCCTTTATTAGTTAATGAAGTCATATTTTTAATGAAAGATGAAAAAGATATTTTAAGTCTTTTAAATATGGTGAATGCTTCTAAACCATGAGATGACTTTAACAAAATTTTTAGAATTTCGATTTCTATTTTATGTTGCATTTATGCGTCTCCCATGGCTCTGGTTAATAATGTTTTCCTGCTTCTTTCATCAAGATATATTGGCCACCAAAAAATTGGGAATACGCTATTCGGCGTATTCCCCTCAGTTCTAGCGTAAAGAGACTCAGTTTCTCCATAACCATTTTTTGGTAAGTCTCTACCTTTGTAGTTTTGTGATAATGTCTTTTCCAATATATCCATTATCGTGAGTAGGCTCTCTTTCTTTTCCTTATTATCATAAAAATCACTGATTCCACGTTTTATTTCATATATATAAGTAACTGGTATGTTTTCTTGTCTTAGTCTCTCTAATCCAACGGTAGATGCAGCAATGACGAAGATTTTTATATCAATATCTACAATCCCTTGCCTTTCATAAATACGCCTCAATTCATTAAATCGACCAATTGCACTTTGTCCACTACCTATGAATTCATCAACTAAAACTATCTTTTTGTGAACGCCACCATGTCTATTAAATTCTTTAAAAGAAGCACCATATCTATTAACGGATATATGATTTCGCCATTCTCTTTTTTCAAGCCTAGGTTTTAAGGCATACAGTATATATTGTCCACTGTCAGGACTATTATCAGCAGATAAAGAAACTATTTGAGTTTGATCGCTTTCAAGAGATGGATCAGTTACGATTTCATCGCAAAGGGTGGTTAGAGCATCATTAAATTTAGAATCATCAAGATATATGAATCTATCTAATAATTCTATAATTAGATCTTGTTGATTATCATCTTTGCAATCTTCAAATAGAAGAGTAGAAACTTCGTCATGTTTTTCTGCAAGCCATGGCTGCTTTTTATGTAACTTAAAAACAATGTCGAATATTGATTTTCTCATTTTGTAATATTAATTGATAAGATTACTTTTCATGTTCGATCAATACCACAAACAAAAATTGTTGTAAATCCTCATGGGCAATGGAAAGCAAGTTATTTCTTCAAAAAATATGGTGTGAAAGGATATATTTTTGGCGGAAGATCACAGGAGTCGAACCTGCCCGGGAACGCTGGCGCCCCCAACTGGATTTGAAGTCCAGCCACCTCACCGGAGATGACGATCTTCCGCGCCTCGATTGCTACATGGAGGCGGGGCGCATTATAGCTACTTTCAGGCATTTACCACATACCCCACACCACTTTTTTCACCTCTCTTTTGACCTGTACCCCCCTGTTTCAGCTAATTCCTAAGAAAATCCTCAGGTTAGCCTTTTGTGCTCTCCAACATTTATCGCGATCACAAAAAACAAGAAACGTAATCTGCTAACCAGAAAACGCAATACCCGCCGTTGAAACAATGGTTTAAAACCAATGCAACCGGTCTCAGCGCCCCCTACAGCGTGAAGGATAAAAAAGATGAGCGAAGTATTGTCAGTAAAAGAGAAGATTGGCTACGGCATGGGTGATGCCGCCAGCCACATCATTTTTGATAACGTCATGTTGTACATGATGTTTTTCTATACCGATATTTTCGGCATTCCGGCCGGATTTGTCGGCACCATGTTCCTGCTGGCGCGCGCGCTGGATGCGATCTCTGACCCGTGCATGGGGCTGATCGCCGACCGCACCCGCAGTCGCTGGGGCAAGTTCCGTCCGTGGATTTTGTTCGGCGCCATCCCGTTCGGCATCGTCTGCGTGCTGGCCTACACCACGCCGGACCTCAGTCTCAACGGCAAAATGGTTTATGCCGCCGTGACTTACACCCTGCTGACCCTGCTCTATACCGTGGTCAACATCCCGTACTGCGCGCTGGGCGGGGTAATCACCAGCGACCCGACGCAGCGTATCTCCCTTCAGTCCTGGCGCTTCGTGCTGGCGACGGCGGGTGGCATGCTCTCCACGGTGCTGATGATGCCGCTGGTGAAGCTGATTGGCGGCGACGATAAGGCGTTCGGCTTCCAGGGCGGGATCGCTGTGCTGTCGGTGGTCGCGTTCCTGATGCTGGCGTTCTGCTTCTTCACCACCAAAGAGCGCATCCAGGTGCCGCCGAGCACCACCTCCATGCGGGA